>Ga0209400_1000011_pt1 | contig 191131 bp, 212 predicted proteins | sample M_130807_EF_Meta_FD_187313 | JGI IMG/M metagenome (GOLD analysis project Ga0209400, IMG submission 187313) | Freshwater microbial communities from Lake Montjoie, Canada to study carbon cycling - M_130807_EF_MetaG (SPAdes) (version 2) | ecosystem: Environmental > Aquatic > Freshwater > Lake...
GTACTTGTTGATGTAGGAGTTCTTGTTGATGTTAGCGTAGGTGTTAGTGTAGACGTACTTGTTGATGTAGGAGTTCTTGTTGATGTTAGCGTAGGTGTTAGTGTAGACGTACTTGTTGATGTAGGAGTTCTTGTTGATGTAGGAGTTCTTGTTGATGTAGGAGTTCTTGTTGATGTTAGCGTAGGTGTTAGTGTAGACGTACTTGTTGATGTAGGAGTTCTTGTTGATGTTAGCGTAGGTGTTAGTGTAGACGTACTTGTTGATGTAGGAGTTCTTGTTGATGTAGGAGTTCTTGTTGATGTAGGAGTTCTTGTTGATGTTAGCGTAGGTGTTAGTGTAGACGTACTTGTTGATGTAGGAGTTCTTGTTGATGTTAGCGTAGGTGTTAGTGTAGACGTACTTGTTGATGTAGGAGTTCTTGTTGATGTTAGCGTAGGTGGAATTGTTGGAGTGGGAGTAGGCGTCGGTGCTGTGGGCGTATTGTCTCCAAAATATCTGATGGCACGAACATTGATTGGATATAACTTAGAATTATATTCTGGTTGGCTGTTATTATTATTAAAATTCATAAACCAAGCAAAATACCCGTCGCTATCAGCTACCTCAGAGGAACTCCAATATGCTTTAGAACCAAAGCCTCCACCGATTACAGATCTATTTAAATAAATCGTATATAATTCGTCTATGCTTGGTAAAAACCAATCCGACTTTCCATTGATATTGCCCTGTGTGAACGATGCCGCAATTGATTCATCAGTGCATTGTGACAAAATATTAATTGTGTTTTGTCTTCCTGTGCCTATTGCCGTCCCATCTGCGGTCGTATTGATTCCTTGGCAACCCCATACAGTATCCGAAGATTGATCGTTTAAGGCCACAACAAATCCAGAAGTTCCACTATTATCAATATATGCAACTATACCACCATCAACCACATCCCCAACAACATAAATCAAAGAGGTAGATGTTGGAGTTGGAGTTTTTGTTAGCGTTGGGGTCCTAGTGCTAGTCGGAGTATTAGTTTTTGTTGGAGTGGATGTTGGGGTTTTTGTTAGCGTTAAAGTGGGTGTTAATGTTGGGGTTGGGGATTGTATCTCACGTAAATCTTCCTCAAAATAAATACCATTCCAAGTATCTTTATAAAGATAAGATTGATTTTCTGGATTGTATATTATTTTTTTAATTACAACTTTTTCTAAATAACCATTTTTCTCTTGAAGCAAAGAATAAACTTCGCTTCCCACGGTAAATAATGGAGTTGTAGTTGGAACTGTATCGTCTTGCATAAATCTATATAGTTTCAGCTCTAAGTAAAAAAACTATATAGAGGATATATAACTTTATGATAACTTTTAAAGAATATGTAAAGAAAATATTTGGAGAAGATATAGTGGGGATATATCCTCCACAATATGGCGGAATAGGTCAATATCCGCCATTGGCGAACCAAACAGGTTCGGATCAAGTATATGTGAAGGCCAGCAGAAACAGCCTTAAAAAGAAAAAGAAGAAGAAAAAGAGTCGATGACTCTACCAATCCGCATTGGTATTATGGCAAAAAAATTTATAATAGTTACAACACCCAGAAGTGGGTCTCAGATGCTATGCGAGTTCCTCGGTAGTCAAAAAAAAATACGGTGTCAATATGAAATATTACACCCATATAAAGAAAAGCATTTAAATTTAATAGCTTTTGGTAGAAATAGTTTAGAAGTTCAGAGAAAATTTAAAATTTTACTAGGTGAGGATGCCGATAAATTTATAGGAAACAGAAACAGAAACTTTATAGAATATTTAAAGCTTTGGGAAGAGGTAATACAGTCGGAATATTTTGGGTTTAAGATATTTTTCAGTCATCACATAGGAACAAATAACAAATTACCTCCAGAAGACCATATCGGGATTGGCAATTTTTTAAAATACATAAAAGATAATAATATAAAAATCATACATTTGACTCGTGATAATATCTTTTTGAAATATATTTCGCACAAAACAGCAGGCATTACAAAAAATTATAATTCAGAATTAGAATCAATAAAATTTCATTCAATTGGCATTAATGTATTTTACAAAGAGTTTATTGATTATAAAAAAGATTTATTAGAAGAAGAAGAAATAGTATTTAACTTCTGTTTAAAAAACAATATTGATTATCACCATGTGACTTATGAAGATTTAACAGGAAAAAATTATATTTCTTTTTATAAGAACATTATTAAATTTTTAGGAGAGGATCCTGAAAGCCTATCTGATATCAGTGGAACTCCAAAACAAAGAAAAATAAAAACTAACACTCTTACATTAAGACAAAAAGTTTTAAATATAGATAATTTTATAAAAGAAGCAGAAATCGCAAATGATACGGAGTTATTAAAAAATATAAGTATTTTATTAAGTTGATTGAACTAGGTTGGTTGTGGAAACTCTCGAAAATACTGTGCTAGATAAATTTTTTGATAATCTTGATTTTCTTCAAAAGAAAACTTCAAAAATAATGCATTGTGCATTTTCCCCGAGAATCCCTTCTTTATTATCTCTCTTGCATATTTTAGAGCAAGTTCACAATCTTCTAAAAAAACAAATTCTAAATCTTCTTCCAGCTTACCAATGAGGTATGCGTACTGCAGTGCATATTCGGGTGACTTCAAGAAAGCTTTTTCTATGCTTTTTGGCAATCTACCTTTAATTATTTTTTTTGCATAAATATAAGCCCACTTAGGACATCGGGAAAAAACTTTCTCAAGTTTAGGAGAAAGTCTTTTATTTTTTATCCAATAAGAATAATTATAAGCATATTCGGGACTCTGTAAAAATACAGATTCACACTCTTCTGGAAGAGGCCCAAATTTTTCCGCATATTTAAAAGCGAACCTGGGGTCGGTTGAAATTTTTTCTTTAGTTTCCGAGCAGTAGTTTTCATAGTTGCTAAAGCCACGAACACTAAACCAGAATTCAAAATCTTCTGGTTGTAGGCGTGGTTTAATATCAATCATAAATCCCCCTTATCTCAGCCTTGTTGTTCATCCTTAAACGGCTTATCATTTTCTGGCTTGCTTAATTTCCAACTTATTTCTTTTGCCTTATCTGGCCTATCATCAAGCAGAGAGAATACCACACCGGAATAGTCTCTGCAATCCCGAAGTATAATTTCCGCCTGCTCTTTTCTTGTTAAATTTTTAATACTTTCTTTCTTTTCTTCCGCAGATTCAATTATTCCTTCATATTTTTCCTGTATGGCGTCTCTTGTGCTTTTTACCCAATCGTAAAATTCATCGGGGACATGATCTAAAATTTCATCAAAGTTTTTGTTCTCTTTTAGCATTTCCCATATTATCTTAGAATTTACACCTGTGACTATTTTATGCAATCGACAATATTCTTCATATTTTAATTTTACCCTTAATCCATTATCGAACTTTATCACAAAGCCTTCGGCATTATCTCTTGCATAAAGAGTTCTTATATTATCAAAATCTTTTATCCCATCAAACTTTTCCACTAATTCAAAATCATACTCTTTTGAAATAACTTCTATTTCTTCTCGAGATAATTCTATTTCTTTTCTAAAAACAGAAAGTAAAATTAATCCTTCATAATCATAATCGACAACTATTCTATTTTTTTTATATAATATCTCAAAAAGAAAAGTCAAATCATCCGGCGGGTTAAAGTTTGGGTATTTTTTATTTAGATGGTTGGTGGCCCAAAAGGACTGCTCTGATGTGAAACTGCCTCTTGTTGCTATAGCAACACCCCCAGAGTATTTATACGATATACCCAGGCTGCCGTCTAGTTTGTCATAAACTTCGAAATCGTTGTAATCCGGCAATGGACCGAGAATACTATTTTCAGAATATTCTTCTAAGTTATGAAACTTATCAAAAGATTTACCCACTATTTGTCCTGAAGGGTCCAATATCAGACCTCTATATTTCCTAATCTCAGGATATTCTGCCCACTTATTTTCATATTGTGCCCGAGCAGTATAATTGTAGATAAATAGTTCGTCAGTAGGATGCTTCACTACATTAACGTAACCATCATCTATTAGTTTATCTATCATATCTCTAAAAATGTCTTGTCTTTAGTTGTGTATAAAATTCTTTTAAAGCCAAGTTGAGTCAACATATCCATGCATCCTATGCACGGGCGACTATAATCAACCTCGTTTCTGCGGTTGATTCTTGTATTTATTATTGTTAGTCCACTACAATCTTCATAGCCTAATTTTAGAACTGCACTCAATTCAGAATGGGTGCCAACAATATCACTAATTTTATCTTTTTGCTTGTTGATATAATTATATTTTAAATTTAATGGATGAGTTTTTGCGCTGTTCATCCCCACAGAGATTAATGTATTTCTTTCATAAATAAAACTAAAATGGCGGCACCTATGATTTCCCCTGTGTTTGCCCGCCAAGGCATAACTAATTTCTATTACTTTAGATAAGTTCATCCTGAACATTTTAAAGCCTATAATCAAATTGTCAAGAATGTTCCATTATCTTGAATATATTTCTTGGATATTCTTGATTTTCAAGAAATTCATCAATTATGATAAAAGTAGAATCTTTTGCAATATAGACATCATAGACGTTGCCGGTCTTAAGAGCGGCGGGATAATAATCATTGTTTTCACAAATAACCTTCATGAGGTTATTTATTAAACTATTTTATTTTTTTTACTCAATTCTCATAAGAAGATTGCACCTGCCGTTAGCACAATTAGGCTTTGGAGGCAAAGACAAAGGACTATCGCCCACGGCACGACATTTACCATTGGGGCAATTTAGTCTAGGAGGGTTAGAAAAATCATTATCAACAGCACGACAATTTCCACTCCTACACCGGGATTCCAGTTTCTTACTAATCACCGTCTCTTTGATTAGCTTCCAATCAGAGTCTATTTTTTTCATTGCAAGTAAGCTCACAATAATATTGTTTGTTTCATTAACAGTCATTTTGTATTCAACTGCTATCTCGACAAAATCATCCTTAATATCTATTAACTTTTTGTCTAATATAGATATATTAATTTTATTAGACAAAAAGAACAGTGCAATTTCTCTCTTCTCTCTTTTAGTGGAACTCACACGAAGAGAAAGATATTTATTGTGATCTTCTGCGTTTGCTGCTTCGCAAATTTCTTCAATAGTGTTGAAATAACCATTATCGTCTTGTGTGGCAGTAATTCGATCTGTCGATTCTTCCTGGGCTTTTAAGGAAAAACAACAAACAAACAGCAACGACAAGGTTGCAATTATTTTTTTAAACATTTAAGAAAAATTCTCTGTGGACCTTCCCGTTATCAACCGTACCAAAAGGAAACCGAGAGGGATAAAAAATGAAAAATTTAATCCTCTTATGAGGTATGATCCCATCCGGCAAAATTATTTGCATCAAAGTAAAACATGGATTGGCAAATAGATTGCGGACTTTGAATTCTTTTTATAATTTTGCAGAAGAGAATAATTTCGAATTAAGAGTTCTCTGGGGTGAAGGGGCAGGGTGGTCTGATGAGAAATTCTACGACTTGTTTCAAAAAACAAAATTAAAATTCATAAATGAAAAAGAATATGAAGAATTATCTTTGCTGAATTTTAATCTAGACAGGGTGATTTACAAAAATGAAAAAAATCCAGACGAATATGTTCACGAAATTGAACAAAATTCAATAATTGATTTTATTAAAAAAAATTCTTTTTGTTATTATGGCGATTCTTGCATTGAATACATGTTAAGTTCTTTATGGCACAATTACGGCAAATATGAATTTATTAAAAGTTTAAAATTCAAACCAGAAATACAAAATAAAATAAAGAATATAAGCAAGTCTTTTAATAAAAATACCATAGGAATTCACATAAGAAGAGGAGACTCAACAACAAGTCCATGGAAAGACAAGTTTGGCATTTCCGATAACGAGTCATTTGTGATTAAAATAAATGAAGAAATAGAAACAAATCCGGATTGTAATTTTTTCTTATCAACAGACTGCGAGGATACCAATAATTATTTTGTAAATAAATTTCCAAATTTATTATGGAATAAAGATAAAAAGTTTTTTAAGAATATCAATCACTTAGAAAGTAAACCAGGTCAAAAAGATGCGTTAATTGATATGATGCTATTATCTGGGACAAAAAAAATAATAGGATCAAATTGGAGTAGCTTTTCATATATTTCTTCAAAGATAAACAAAATTCCATTAATTATAGCAAAAAAACAAGAAGCAAAATTAATTCCAAAAAAAGAAGAAACTATTTCATTGATTTGTTCTGTTAAGAACAGAACTGACATGCTGAAAATATCTATTCAATCATGGATAAAACATAAAGATATAAAAGAATATGTAATAGTAGATTGGTCCTCAGATGAAGACATATCTTACTTATCAAAGTTGGATGATCGGATTAAAGTAATCAGGGTGGAAAATGAAAAATACTTTTCAGTTGTAAAAGCACCAAATTTAGCAATAAAAAATACCTGTGGCGATTTGATTATAAAAATGGATGTGGATTATATTTTAAATCCATATTACGACTTTTTTCAAGAATATAAAATTAAAAAAAATGAGTTTCTAACAGGTAACTGGGAAGATTTCCTGATCGACAATGATATGGGATTTATTAGATATTTGCACGGATTCCTTTATGTTCACAGAGAAAATTTGATAAAAATAGGTGGATATAACGAATTGATGAAAAATTATGGATATGAAGATTGCGATATATTCAATAGATTAACTGGTATTGGTTTGGAAAGAAAATATTTAAACCATAACAAACCATGTATAATTCATATGCCGCATCCAGATTCAGTCAGATCTGAGAATTATGAAAATAAAGATATAATGGAAACCTTAACAGATAATTATAAAATATCTAATGGTTTAGAGTGATAAATTTTTCAATAGCTTTTTCTTTTTTCTTAAACTCAAAATCTATGTCGATTTCGCTGTCGTAAAAGCTGGGAATATTTGAAGGATAGTCTGCGTGTGCTCTTGGATTCTTTTCATCCCGAGACTCACTGTAGTGGAATAGGGGTTTAAAACTGCCCCAAGAGTGACAGCAGAGGTCGAACGCCTCTTTCTCCGATAATCCGTCCGGGTGGCATTTGTGATGGAGAAAGTCGAAAGTAATTGGAGAATTAAATTTTTTATAATAAAATTCAGATAGTTTTTTTACACTCCAACACTTTGTTTTATCGTCATTTTCCAAAACTATCCTAGACCTGCAATTGTCATCCAATATATCTAAACTAGCAGATAGCCTACTGATTATCTCCTCACAACTATCCTGATTGTTATTTATATGAAGGTTTATAGGGGAGTTATAATCAGCAGAGCATCCAATTTGATCCATAACCCAGCTATAAAAATTTAATTCCTTAATAGTTCTTGATAAAGCATTTTCATCTTTGCTGGCAAGGACATTGAATTGATCAGGGTGCAGGCTTATCCTAACACTGTTCACAGAATTGTATTCTTTTATCTGCTTGAAAAGATCAATTATTTTATCATAATCCGGCAATTGCTCTAGCGATAAATCGGCCTTGTCATACGTTATCAATGAAAATAAGTCACTACTTAGCCTATAATTAAAATTACGTTCTTTACAATACTTTATAGCATTGAATGTAACATCAATATTATTGAGTATTCTTTTGCTAAGTTCAGTCACGGCCTCTTCTCTTGGAGTTTGACTAAACTTTTTATAAGTCATTCTTTGAAATTTCTTTGGAGGATCATTTTCCTCTAATGAGAGAATAATACAACAAATTCCGTATCTAATGTTCATATATAATGTATGAATTTTAAAGAGTGGATAATAAAAGAAGAATTAGAAGATGATAGCGAAAAAGCTTTTTCACAAAAGCATCAAACTCAAAAAGCGAACGTTGCCAAACTGCTAGGGTTCAAAAAACCATTGGTAAAAGTAAACGAAGGAAGTTTTGCCACTCTATACCAACATCCAGAAAACAGCAACATCCTAATAAAAATAACATCCCACAAGGAAGACGTTCAAAATATAGTGAGGGCTCAAAAGATAAAGAGCAACAACGTTGTTAAAATTTACCCATGGCCAGATAAGACAAGTTTTAAAACGGTGGCAACCAAGCCAAATGAATCTCTTGCGATTTTAGTTGAAAAAATTATTGGAAAACCAATGGATTATTCAACCAATCATTTTTATATGCTTGCTCTTGGAGGACAATTTCAAAAGGCCAAAGACTGGCTGAACTCTGGTGGCAATAAAAAGCAGCAAGATATATTGAATCTATACAAGAAAAATACGGACGAAGAACATAATAAATTAGCCGAAATGTTCGAAAGTCTATTCCAACTCGAAAGATTTTATGGAATATCACTAACCGACTATCAGGATAATATTCTTGATGCTGGCGACAGATACGTTATTGTTGATATGGGATATTAGAACGGGATATTAGAACGAAACTCAGATACGCTGATATCACATCTGGTTTCGTGCTCATCGTAGGCATGTCTTAATTTATGCCCTACTATCTTTTCGATCTTTTTAAGAAGCTTTTTTGTAATCTTTTCTCCAAAATAAAAACAATCTCCAACAATTCTTGCCCTTCTTTGGCAATAAGGAAGATTGATTATATTGGAGAGTGATACTTTGTATTTATTGGCTACTATTGGGGCAACAACTTCTTCCCAAAATTCTGTATGGTTTTTATCTTCTTTAACATGAAGAACTGTGTCATCATCTAGGATATAAACAGGGTATCCCCCATCAAAGTCAGACATCTCGTTCTCCGTCGTATAGACACTTAAAAACAGGAAACCTCAAACTAAACCCGCCATCTTGATTGGTAGATTCTGCGAAATACTTCACAGTGATTGTTTTACCGATAATCTTTTTAGGATTTTTATAATACTCTCTTCTTTCTTCTACATTCCATCCACTGCCTACCCTGACAGGAAACCCCTTGTGTTCTATAGTAACACAGCTTAACATTACTTCTTCAATCTCTTTTCCGTCAACAACTTGATGAATAGGTCCAAATTCAACATCCTTTACAACGTACTCAGCATCAAAGAATGTCTTGCATTTTAGAAGCTCTTTTGTTCTTTTGCCTTTATATGTTGAATTTAATCGAAGCATCAAGCCTTCCCAATTACTATCATCCGCTTCCTTCAATAGCTTTTTAAAGTGGTCATCATCTTTGACTATTTCCTGATGCAATATATGAAGAAATTTATTGTCTTTGGGTATATTCTTCTCAAGAAGAGCCAATCTGTCTTCTAGATTTAATTTTCCTTTTTTATTATAGAATTCCTCTGCGCTAAGGAAGTCAAATATTTTGTAAACAGGAAAAGGAATTGAGTAGTCCTTTTTTCTGATCAATTTCATAATGCCTTGAAAGTCTTCAATGCCATCCTTGAAGATGCAAACCTCACCATCTAAGACAATGTTCTTAATACCTAATTTTTGAATTTCTTTTTCAAGAACAGAAAGAGTGGTAAAGATCTTGCCTTGCCTGCTGTATGATGTTGCATTCCCATGCTCATCCACAACCGTAATGCAGCGGCAACCGTCCAATTTCCTGCTGGCGTAATAGTCGCTAGAGGAAAAATCTAAATCTTTTTCATGCTTTTCAGCAAGAGCAACTTCAAACTCAGGGATAAGTCCGGGAATTGCCTTGTTGATAGTTTTTTCGGCTATTCTTGTTTTAAGATCCTTGTCCAAGATATTGAATACAATGTCCTTATGATCAGGATTTTTTTCAATAAAAGAATTCACGCAGCCAATTGCTTCGTGTCCCGTAACAATTCTTTTTCTTAGATTATCAAGCAATTCAAAGACATCACTGAAAGATTTTCCTTTCAGTGAACTATTCTTTTCACAAACACTGCTCGTGATATAAAACTGGTAGTATGGGTTGTAGACATACATCACCAGTTTTTTTAGATCATCATCTTCAAGATGAGTTTTTAATATTTTTACTTTATCTAAACTCGAAGATGTATCTTTAAGAAGATCCGATAATTTCTTTATTTTATTTAAAACCATAAATATCTTTGCAAGAAGGTGTTTTAACGGACCAACACCAAACCGTACCGGAAAGAAACAAGATCAAGAATCAGTGTTTTCTATCCAGTCTTTAAGTTTCCTGGTCTTATGACCCAGACCTTTACCCAACTTATATGAAGTCGAGTTTGTATCTGGGGCAAAAACACCACGCATAAAACAGAATACAATAGCAATAAGAATTAGGTATTCCATTATTACTTTTGATCCAACACAGTTTTAATGATGGCCAGTTTAGAACTGTTGTCCATATTGGAATCAAGAATGCTATCCAATACAGACTTCATTTCTGAAATGGCGAAAGCGGGAAAACTGGGCTTTAAAACAGTTTTCTGGGTCAGAACTTTCTTGTTCTTGTTCTTGTTCTTGCTCCTACTCCGCTTTGCATTCTTACCAAAACTATATTTGGCGTCTATGACAGCCTCATTCTTACGCAGGGCGGTTTTAATCGCACTACGCACAGCCACATCGCAAATATTAAATTGGGCAGCAATTTCTTTGATTGTCTTGCCGCTATTGAGCAGTTCACACATTTCAAGCCTTCGTTCCTGCTGAACCTTTCTGACTCCGGTGGGACGCTCAGGCAGAGTTCTACGATAAAAATCGTACGAACCTTTAACGGTCCATTTGCCAACACTAATTCGATTAGTTGCATGACCTTCTTTGTTCAAGATCTTAACAATATAATCCCAACTCTTCTTTGCGTTAACAAGACCGTCAATTCTCTCGTAAGTTTCTTTGCGACTAAACTTATTCATAATAGCGACCTTCTTTGTGTTATTTTTTGGAAAACTCTTTTTACGACGAACAACCGCATTTTTTGTAATCAAGAAATCATAAACAAATTCTTGATCTTCTCTTTTATTGCCTTTCCATAAGGCAATCAATTCGAAACATTCTTTTTTACTTAGATTGCAATTTCTTGAATCCAAGCCAGTGAGCATAAACAAGTAGTATGTTTGGGATTTACTTGCAGGCTCAATATCGATATTAGACTTATTATCAACAACCATTACATCCATGATTATGCTCCCAATATTATTTTAATAAAAAACAAATTAATCAGAAGGGCAATAATGGGGCTTGGGCGGCACCCATTATTGCCCTTCCTTTTTTAAGAAGTTGTCAATAAGACAACTTCTTAAGCGTGTTTGCTGCAGAAATAATATCCTCAACAGACATCTTTTCCATAAGACCCTTGACAAGGAGCATCTGCTCAACTACAGGCTGATTGCTGTAACGATTATGTCCACGGCTCTTCTTCGAAGAAAAACCCTTCTTAGGAGAAACCTTGCGACGGCGCTTTCCAGCGGCCATCACCTTTGATTTCTTGGGGAGAGGATTCTTCATCCTGCTCTTGGTTACAGAAACGAAGGTACTGGTGACTTCAATACCCTTCTCTGCAAGTTCCTTGACAATTTCAGCGGGCTTTGCCGAAGGATTCTTGGCAATAAGATCACGGATCATGCTAGTCTTATTGACCTTGGGGGCTTTCTCGGTATTTTCAACACTATCAGTCATTGAAGAATCTCCTTTGGTTAAATTAACGGAACACTACAAAATGTAGACGACTAGTAAAAATTTGTCAACAACAAATTTTCTCAAGGTTGCGGCGGCGGGGCAATGAATTCTGCAAAGTCCGAGACGCTAATTCTGCTGGCTATGGCACGAGTAAGCATCTCAATAGTTTGGACATAATTTAAGTTACGCTTGATCTTAGTGGGCCTCATACTTTCATCCTTGTAATATTTTAAGGTAAATTGCCAAGGATTAGTTTCATTATTTACTAAGATGGATTCTATATGATATTCTCTGCAACCGTATTTCTTGTCTTCCAAAGAATTTCGGCAAGCATTGGACATGAGTTCAGTCAAAAACTTTGTTACATCTATTTCCATGACCTTCAACCGTACCAAAAAGAAACTCTTTCAGTTAGAAGATCTCTCCATATAAAACTTCCTAGTTCCCAGGTGGCCTATAATATCTTTGGCCAATTCTACACAAAGTTTTGTATCTGATTCTACAACGTATTCATCTGAGCAATGCTGATTGTAGTAGCCCACTGGGAGAACAGCGCAACAGAAATCGAAATTTTTCCTCAATTGAACAACATCAGTGAAAGGATCTCTTGAGATATTATTGATATTATACTTGTCTAATATGCTTTCAACAGTGGAAAAAAACTCTTCTGTCCAGAGTTTATGTCCACTGCAAGTCTTGCTGAACCAGTTATTCGTTGGGGCATCAGGTTGAAGGGCATAACCTACATTCTCAAAGAATTTGGGATCCAAAGAAGATGATCCAAGCATACCAATTTCTTCTTCTACAAAGAAGGCAATCTTTATATTATCTAATTCCTCTAGCAATCTTAGGCAAACGTACACACCACATTTATTATCTCCGCCTATGCCTGTTTTTAATTTGGTTATTGGATCATAAGCAACCAATATTGGTTTATAGTCAGAAAATTCATTATATAATTCAAAAATATTAAGATTAATATTTTTATCCACAAGATAGTCTTGATCATTGTGAACAGTATCCATATGACTAATTACACAAGGAAAATACGCATCTTTTTTTAATGATCCTTTTTGGACATAAATATTTCTTTTTTCATCAAGATAATGATGTAAATCATTTTTACGGCAAAAATCTAATATGAATTCTATAACCCTATCTTCTCTCTTTGAAACACTTGGTATAGAAAGAACATCTTTAAGATTAATCATATGAGATTAAGAATTTTACACATAGAAATGAATACAAAAAAACACATAAAATATATCGCAAGTAAAATTATTGATTCCATCAATGAGCCCCTATATCAGAGGTATTGTAGATTCGAATCGCCCAGTCACTTTTAGCATCACAACTACGTCTTTTCATTTCTCCAGCACACCATTTGCTTCTTATCTTAAAACAGGCTCTTTGAATCTCGTCTATAGTAGGATAATAATTTTTATCCGGATTCATTTCTCCAATCAACTCAGGACGAAAATTAAAAGTTCCTAGTGGAAATTCAACCTTCATGGTCAGAGTCCTTTCTTTAAAGTTTACTTTTATACAAAGAACCAGCACGATTGATATTGAGCATTCTTGAAGTTGAAGACATTATAAATAAAAGAGAATGTTCCAATGCAGATTTCAACGTACTCTTACTTACACCTTCTTCCTCAAGAACACTCTTTAAAATTTTAATTGTATTATCCGTTGAATCAATAAATTGATCTATTTCGTTCATGTCCATCAAATAAGATTCTCCAATCATTTGATCGATTGAAAATTTACTTGCAAGATGGATATATTCTTGTTTATTCATGTTGTAAAAGAACCCAAAATAAATTCTTTCTCCATTAGTTTAAAACTATTCATTATTGTTTTTTCGCAATCTTGAATTTCAATATTGTGAAATTCTTTCCAAATTCTCCAGATTTTATTTTCAGTTCTCAGGCATCTGATGACATAATTTTTGTTATCTTTCTTTAATTCGAAAGAATAGCGATTTTCTGCAAAGATCAGGAATTTTATTTCCTCGTCAAAATCTTTTCTAATTATATTGTCGATAAAATTTTCCAGATCTGATTCGGTTGATTCATCAACAAGATATCCAGCCATCACAATACTATTATCATAACTCTCTGTATACCAATTAGGCCTCTTAACACCAATTATATTTTCTCTTAAATGATCTAGTCTGGACAGAGAATCGATTTTAACATGAAGATCTATCTTGGTTATTTTCATCTAAAAGAAACAAAAGTTGTTCTCCTCCTCATCATAAGCCTGTTCCACATAATTATTTTTGACTAGATAGACAACAATATTGCTTGCCAGTCTTACACGAAATAAATCCATAAATTTATTCAGATCTTTTTCTGGAAGGAAATACTTGCCACTCTTTGTTCTTTTGAGATTATCCAAAATTATCGATCTAATCTCTTCCTCTGTTATCATTTTCTTGAATTCAACAGATAATGCTTCATCTATATTTATAGTTCTGTTGAATAGAGTTGATAATTGTTGATTCAGATCTACAGTAAAATTTCCATTGACATCAAGAGTGATTCTCTTTATTTTTTTAGTTAACTTGTCAATATCAGAGAAGATGATCTTTTTCTTTTTCATAAATGCCTTTCAAAAAAGTTTCTCCCCCCTTCCCATTGTTACACAGGAAGGAGGGAGAAACCAACAAGATGGAACCGTACCGGAAGGAAATTTGGTGAGGTTAAAAGAAAAGGACTCTATTCGTCCTCTTCATCCTCGTCTTCAAAATCATCGATATCATCATCGAAGTCTTCATCATCGTCTTCGACTTCTTCGATATCTTCATCATCTTCTTCGGTATCTTCTTCTGCATCTTCGGCATCTTCGATATCATCATCATCATCGTCTTCATCATCATCTTCGTCATCATCATCATCTTCGTCATCATCATCATCTTCGTCATAACGATCCTCAACAATAGAGGACGAAGAAGATGACGATTTAGGACCAACTGCGAAGGTGATCCCATTATCTTTGGCAATTTCTCTTAGAGTTGTAATACTCAAGAGTTTCTTGCCGTTATCACCAACAAATGAATAGTGTTCATTTTCACCATTCTCGTTCTTACAATCGATTCCTTCTTCAAGGAGTTTCTCACGACCCTTGTGAAGTCCATGATTCCTGAGAACATCTGCGACGATCTTAATAGCCTGTGGGTTGTTGATCCACGAAGTGCTACCAGTCCCCTTGGGACGACCCTTTTGCCTAGTGTGTCCATGCTCGCCAAGAATACTGGTGAGGGTGGGAACACTGATGCTCTTGACCTTGATAATCTCGGCTTCAACGTTGATACCATTAGAAACGAGATGACTCACAAGGTCAGTCATTCGTCTCATGGAAGATGCCAATTCAAAGAGAGCATTGCGAACCTCCGCACGTTCACGACACATCTTCTTTAGTTCATGTTCTTTTCGCCCTCTGCCGTCCTTTGACATAATTATCTCCTAGTTGAAAAAAAGAAAACAAACAAACCGAAGTCGAACAATATACTTTTATTTTTTAGGTTGTCAAGTTTTTTTTTACATCCTAAGGCTTATCTGTCTTATGTATCTTGACATAACAGACAGGGACTTCTTGACATCATCTAAAACAATACTTTTGTTTTTTCCATATAATTTATCGGCGGTGGAGGCAGAAAAAGCATTGTCAATGCCAATGCCGATTATATCTATGGACATTTTTTTACGACAAAATTCACAAACACTACCTGTGTGCTTAATGGCAGTACTTCCGCTATAGCCATATCCTTCCGGCTCTCCATCGGAAATAATAAACATAATTCTTTTATCAAAAGAAAAAGAATCCTCGGCAAATTTTTTCGCAACATATTTAATGGCATGACCATCAAGATTCTGCTGCTTGGCGTTCATTTCAAAAATACTTGAGGTATCTTGTTGATCAAAAGTCTTGTAGCAAGTAATATCAATGTCTTCGTTGTTTTCGGTTTGTGCGGTATGTCCATATATACAGACTTTCAAACCGCTGACAGATTTCATGGCCTCAGATAAAACAAAAGCAACCTCTTTTGCCAAATTTATTCTATCTCTATCCATCATAGAGCCGCTTTCATCAACTAAAAGACAGATTGCAATATTTTTCTTAGATTTTATTGTCTTTTCAGAATATATTCTATAGTCGTTATAGGCGAGCTTATGAAGACTGTTTTCATCTATGGCTCCATTCTCATGCCCATAATCTTCAACAGAAGAATCTGTATTTCTAAAAAGCAAACACTTGCTTATTGATTGAATTTCTTTCTTAAATTTTTTCAGATACTTCTCTCTCAACAATAGATTTTTCTTGTTTTCATTTTTAAAAATAAATTTTGGCTCTAACGGCTCGGCACAATTCTCGTAAATACGACAAACATAATCTTCTTCTTGAGGAGCTTCTACATCAATAGTTTTTGCCTCAGAAAAACTTTTATTTTTAACTTTATCTCCGAAAAGTTCATTATCTGTTATTTTGTAGTTGTCAAATTCCTCAAATTCTGATTCTGACTCATTAGATTCGTCTAAATCTTTTGTGGGTTCTTGACCGAAATTACCGGAATTACCCGAGTTGTTTGAATCTTCCTTAGATTCATCTGAATCTTTTGTGGATTCTTGATTGCCTGAGTGACTTGAATTCTCTTTGAAATATTTTTTCGCAATATCAACAACTTTTTTACTAAATTCCCATCTTTTGTCGGCAGGCAAATTATCTATATCAAGAAGTTTTCTGCACTCATCATATATTTCAGAATATTGACCTGGGATCTTTAGGGAATTCTCAGAAAAAAGAATATTCCAAGCAAACATAGAAGAAAAACCATCTATGTTGAAAGTACTATTCAATAGACTTTGAATCTTATCCTTCTCTGAAATATAATTTTCTGAATGTTTTACAAAGTAGGGAATAAAGCCTTCCCAATTTTTAATTACCTCCTCCCTTGCAACGAACTGCTCTATTGCCTGCCAAATATTCTTGCAAGAATCGAAATCGGAACCCTCCCCGACGAGCCTAGACTCAAGTTTAACTTTTTTCCAAGTATTTTTATCAACAGATCTTTTAAGCTGAGTTGCTAATAAAACTTTGCCGGTGAGGGCATCTACTATGAATTCATCCTTGGAATTAAGAAAATCATCCGGACTGATGAAGATATCATCCTTGCAGACATTGTTGGATTCTTCGCCACTGCTGAACGATACCTTTACATTCTTCTCATTTTCTCCATCATTCAAAATAATATTGGCAGATCTATTTAATTGCCTGAGTAGAGATAAGCATTTGTTTTTATTGTCCGTCTTTCCTTGATCGTCAAAAATTCCTAATTTCTTTGTCCAAATACTAGTGGGAGAGTAATTGACACTATGTTCCGAAGAATTAAATCTCATATCAATTACCCCACTTTCCTTGAATCATTTGAAGAATGGCGGCTCGCTCACTCTCTCTGCCGCCTTCACTGCTAAAATGATTAGTCAAAGTATATTCAAGTGTTGGAACTCCACCAACAACAAAATCCTGTGCAATGGATATTAGCTGCCTTGTGCTAACGCTCTTGGAGAACGAAGCATCAAGACCCATATTTTTCTTCCTAATAGTAGTCGCTATATCCACTAGCTTATTAGCGTCAGACTTTGCAATGCCAGTCCTGCTAATGAGTAGTTGGATTTCCTGGCTGTTTAAGAGATAATTAAGCTCAATGAGTCTTGGGAATCTATCTTCAAGAGCAAAATCTACGCTGGACGCCCCTGTATATCCTGCACCTTCATTCATGGTTGCAAAAAATACTGTCTTTTTGCCAACCTTAATGATATCTCCCTTTTCTTCCAGATAGGTGAATCTCCTATCGTCCAATAATGGAAGCAAAGTATTCAGAACATTTGGAGAAGTTCTATTGATTTCATCCAAAAGAATTACATGGCCACCACTTGTGATGCACTTATCAAACTGGCTTTCTTTCCAAAACACAGAACCATCCTTGGCGGTCTTATGACCAAACCAATCTCTTGGCTCACGAAGATTAGCACAATCCATAATAAGAATTGGCATATTATATTGTGCCGCATATTGGATGGCCAATTCGGTCTTACCACAACCATGAGGACCAACTAAGCGAATATTCTGAGGGGATATCTCACTGAGCTTATCCAGATTCTTAAATAGATTGGATACATTTGTCCCAGAGATATAAGAAGGATCGGGCTTGGGATAAAATACTCCACCCTCGATCCTGCTTTCGCTCAAGACCCTTGATTGAAAAGAACCATCTTTGGGTTCACCGATTTCGTATTCGCCTTCTATCTCCTCAAAATTTGTAATTTTGGAATTTGCAATAACTCTGAGTTCTTCCGGCGTAACAATCTTATACCAATTGCCATCCGACTTCTGAGTGAATCCACTCTTGGTTCTTCCACGAGTCTTTTCAATCTTCAAAAGATGATTGTTTTCTTTGTCGGTAAAAATATAGTACATTATTTTGTCCTTTTATTTGTAGTATCGGCCATTCCTTGACCAACCGTACCAGAGGGAAACTTATGGGATTTATTTCTGCCTAGCCGAGGGACCGTGCAAATGAAAATTCTTTGCAAATGAAAAAGATGTCAGGGGTGGAAATCCTTTCCAAAATCAGTCCCCCGACTAGGCAGTGTGATTCAACCGTACCAGAAAGAAACATCCCCATTTAGGGGGCTGCGAGAAAATAGCAGATTTTTCAAGCTTGTCAAGCCCCCCTAAAAAATTTTTTCAGGAAGGCTCTTTTTTTACGACCACTGACAGATCTCTTGTTCCTTTTATGAGTCTGTGCCATTTATCTTTCGGAATAAATATCTGTCCTTTTATTTGAATTGGCAATTCATTATCAAATTGAAACATCCAATCTGTCTCTTCGTTGCATTCGATAATTCTATCTTCTTTATCATAATGCCATTGTAGATCATCATCTAGCACATTTTCTTTAAAAGTTCTAACAAATGTGTTGGGACTAATCTTTTCTTCTTCAAAAGGAAATTTCATATCACCATGTCCTCGAGCTAACCAGACCAACAGATTTAGCAAATCTCGCTATATTGCACGACCAATAACCAGGAGTAGTCCGATCTTTCTTTTCTGAGCACTTGTGTCTTGCACGAAAACTCTTGGCTCGGGATGGGTTATTATTTTTAATCTTTAAATTAGGATCTCCAAAACGAACTTTCTTTATATTTCCTGATGGCGATTTGACATAAACAGCAAATTTTTTGTTTTCACCAGGAGTTCTATGGGGTTTTCCCAATTGAACTTTTTTTCCCTTATACTCAGCTTCATTTATTTCGTTGTCAATAACGGGGCAATCCAAATAAATAGTTTTCCCATTATAGTCGGCTGTTTCACCTGCATCGCTGGATACCAATTCGAGGTCATCATCATTGATAGATATCATATTTTTATTATACAATTCTCTGACCTCTTTAATAAGATCAAAATATGACTCACTGTATAACCTGAAAATATTCTCTGAGAGAGATATCTTGTTATCTAAGTGATATTTTAAGTTTTCACTAACTTTAATATTCTGGACTAGTTCCATAGGAGCAGGAGATTGGTTGATAAAATCTTTAAAACTAAGCATATATTATATATGGAAGAAATCAAATTTTCAGAATGGTTATTATTAATAGAGAGCCAAACTATAGCGCAATTGCTAAAAAATGACAAAGAAATAAAGTCGGACCCAGATTATCTAAAAGTGGTCAATTATATAAATAATAGAATCTTATCAGGGGTGAATCCAGGTTCCAAATACATTACCACATATATCAATTTCTTTTTTTATAATTTTTACAAAAAACTCACAAGTGTAACAGTCAACAACCCATACAATAAACCATACAATAGGGGATTCATGAGATATGCACAACCAGGTGTGTTAGCTCAACTTGGCAACCAAATAGATGAAACAATTGATTATTTAGTGGCTAATAGTGACAACAATATTTTAAAATCAAAACTCAACAATAGCCAATTCACTATTGAGATGCTTATAAAAGAAAGCGAAGAATGGCACGAAAGAATTGAGACTTCAAAAGCTAAACCTGCGGCAGAGGCTGCTACATTTATGGATCTAAGTCATTTAGGATCTTCTTGGAATGGATGGAGATGGGTTCTATTAGATAAAAGATCATGTGAAAAAGAAGGCGCAAGTGCAGGTCATTGTGGAAATGCAGCAGGAAAAGAAGGCGATAACATTCTATCGTTAAGAGACACAAGTAATGTTGCATATTTAACATTCATAATTAACGACGGTGCTTTGGGAGAAATGAAAGGCAGAAACAATAGCAAGCCCTCAATAAGATTCCACCCAGCGATAATAGAATTACTAAAAAATAATATTGTGAAGACAGTCAAGGGTGGAGGATACAAGCCAGAGAACAATTTTTCTATGGATGATTTAGATGAAAGTGTAAAACAAACTCTTTACAAATTAAAACCAAGTCTAAATTACGATCTATATATTGAGCAATATTTTAACAAAGAAATATTTAAATTAAAGAATCCAAGAGAAATACTAATAAAAATACAAGAAATGTTTAATGATATTTTCGACTCAGTGGTTGGAGATGAATTAGTAGTCGATAAATTCGATAGCTTTAAAGATTTTTCTGAGAGAGCAAAGAAATACTACTCAGGAGATGTAGAAGATTTATCTTTTATGGATGATTTTGATCCACAAATAGACCACGTATCAATCAAAGATATTTTCGATCATATTTCAGACAAAAATATTGAAATCATCAAAAAAATACTGACTTCAGAAGGTCAAGAATATGATGAGGATGATATTATGAGTGCGATAAATCGCAATAAAGAATTGCTTAGTGCAGTAGAAACAGCGGGTAGGCGTGGATATGAAGATGGGGCTCAATCAGACGCTTGGCAAAGAGTTACATCCTCTCTTTCCCAAAAAGATGAAAATGGATTCTATGCAGATGTAGAAAATGCAGAAAATATAATGGTAAAGATTGCTATATCAAATCTTAAAAACATATACAAAGAGCATGCCAAAGATAATTACGAACTAAGAGAATTTGTTAAAATAGACTACACGCATCCATATCATGGATATGAAGGTTTTAATGAAGACTATTTCAACGATAATTTGAGTGATGAATTACATCAATTATCTTGATTTTTCTTCTTTCTCTTCTTCTTTGGCTTTTCTTCGGAAGCGTCAGACTCAATTTCTTTTTTGGGTTTACTTTTATTGCTAATAAGTCCGGCTAAGCGTTCACGCTCTTTTTTTGCCCCCAAACCTACTCCAAAAATCTTGTCTAAAACAGCAAGTTGCTCAGAGTGGCTTCTCTTATTTCTTAATTCTTGACGTTCAATTGCTTTTTCTCTTCTGTATTCTTTATTATATGACATATTTTTACCTTTCGAGTGTAAATCTATTATATCATTTAGTTTGTTGAATGCAAGCAAAAAAAAACGCTGGATTGCTCCAGCGTTTAAAAAAATATGTTTTTAATCAGAAGTTATCGAGGAGAATATTCGTCTTCTTGACGAGTTGCTCTATAGTCACGCTCGTCATGATCATATCCTTCATCACGATCATCAAAAAATCTATTCTTCTGCATATCTTCTAATTTGGTTAGAAGAGCGAATAGGGGAGGCGGAATATTTCGACCTCTATTTTGAATGGTATCCTCATTATTCAATAGAGCGTCGGCCAACATCTTGGCCATTTCCTGATTAAAACTAAGATTGAATTCACTTTGGAACTTATTTAGTTGAAAAGCCGGAATCTTTACGAAATCCCTCTTCTCAATAATCTTCTTTTCCCTGTTTTCAAAACCGTTATTGATATAATCTCTCATTTTCATGGTAGTAACTCTTTGTTAAAAACTATATTCCTTTAAAATTTAAAATTGGCTAAAACTTCCATTCTTAGTCAATATTTTTATAAAAATCTTAATTATTATATCACACAGGCGAGTCTCCTAGATGGGATGATTTTCAACTATTTCAAATACGAAGGTAATGGATCAACAGTTCGGATCAAAATCAGGAGACCAGTCAAAACACAGTGAAATTTCAGCAATCTCTCTTTCATAGCCCAATTTTTCAACAAAGTCAAATACTTTTTTATAAGTTATCTTGCCGTGTTCTTCAATCCAATTCTCACAATAATCCATCAATTCTTTCTCTGTAGCCAAGTCTTTACCGCACATCATCGCAGCAACTAACGCAAGTGCCACATTTGGTGATTGTTTTTGTTTTCTGCAAACAGATACGCCTTCAAGCATTGGACCCATAATATTCCTCCTTTGAAGAGGATTATTATATAAAAGGGTTTATTTTTTGTCAATAAGGTTCTTTAATTTAAGCTTTTTTTGATTTTTACATTTCAAATCTGAGAGTGCGCCCCAAATTTGAAAATTTGGATTATTTAAATCTTTGCAGGTAACAACACTGAAACTTCCAACACTTTCATTTGTTATAAAATTTGCTTTTTTCCACCAATTATCTGGTATTTTATGAAAACCTTTTTTAATATAATCTATTAGATTATCTTTTTTAACAAATTCACTGCTTCCTTGACCGTCATAGGATAAGTAATCTGGGGATTGTGGAACTTTTGCTATAAATTTGGAACCTTGGTTCATAACCCTGCCATCACTGTTAATAGTGGCGGGATGTTTTTCAAACTGCATATCCACAGCGGAAACAACACTGTCCCCTATTCTGAGTTTATGAGGCAAGGTGAAACTTGCCATTTCTAGGTATTCTCGGAATTGCATCAATTTATATATTCAGGCAACTTCCTTAATTTTCTTCTCTACAAGATTTCTTTTAATTAATTCTTTGCGGCCCTGCTTGGTTAATCTTAGACCTCTAGGGGTGACATAAACAAGGCTGGGCTGGTCTTCGGAATCCGCCAGCAGCCAAGGAAGAATATATTTGTCTATTTCTTCCGTCTTTTTATTGAGAAGGTACTGGAGCCTCTTCATGGCCACAGTCTTATATTTATAGAGATATTTCAAAATGGCCAGATGGGTTTCGTGCATCCCGTGTTCATCAATTCCCTCGTTTGCGGCAATGGTTCTGGCTGTTTCTTCCCAAGAAAAACCATTCATAGACCTGTGAAGTTTCATATATTTCGCAAATTCTATGGCTTTTCTTGGTATCTTAGAATTATAGTGAGCAACCAAATCGCAAACATTCTGAGGTAATTCAGGAAAATTATGATGAACTATCTGACCAATTTCTTTCTTAGTCAAATATTTGAGTTCTAGGCCACTGAATCTCGACCTAAAGGCATCAAAAACTTTACCAATATCTGTTGTGGCTATGATCCAACAAGCCTTGTAACAGTCAATATGGCCTCCAGACTCGGTTGTTAGAATAGCATCCTTGGTTTCAGTGGCCTTTAGAAGACCCTGAACAATATTGTTTCTTAGAGCATGAACTTCATCAATAAAAATAATACACGGAGGAAGCATATAAGAATTGCTATCCTTGACCTGTTCGACCAGGGGAATATTTTCTTTATACAAAGAAATAGAAATCTGTTCCACTAAATCGTCGAGACTCGTGATGCTTCTAGGGCTAATCTCAACCAGGGGCAACTGCAGCACTTTGGCGAACTTTCTCACCAAAGAGGTTTTTCCGCTACTTGCCGGGCCTGTGATGCAGAGGGATATATCCCTGCAGAGGTGATTCTCTTTTTGAAGAGCATCAAAAGCAATAATAGAAAGCTTGGATATGGCTTTTCGATTTCCCACAAAACCATAAAAAGGCGAAATATGATTGTCTGGATCCACCAGACCTTTGAAATAATCCTTATCTTCTTCAGTTATAATGTTATTAGAATTGAAAAACTTCTTTTCAAGTTGCATTTCGATGCCTTATAATTTTATTATTTTAATATCCAGCAGACTCTCATTGGTCCAACCGTACCAAAAAGAAACAAGATCCCCTGAGAATCGGGCACTCAGAACAAGATATTCTAGGCGTGGTATTTGTGCTGTCAAGCCAAGTGAGAAAGTTGAATTGACTACTTGAAGAAATTTTATTTTTTATGTAGAATGATGATATGGCAAAAATGCGAGATGAAATAGAAATGGAAAATATTATGGAAAAACCCACACATGCCTATCGCCCATATGCGACAAAAATTCCACCAAATGAATATGGAACAAATATAAATCTTTATTATTATTATGTTTTTCACAAAAATACTCAGCCCTCTGTGTTAGAGATTAGGGTTCCCATAAAGGGACAAACCATAAATAATCTTGAAAAATTAGGGGCCAAAAAATTCTATACTCACAATTTTGAGAAATTAGAAAAAAATAAAAAAACAAACACAATTGCAGAGTTATGTTTTGAATATAAAGATGCAATGATATCTTTGTCTAAAAAAGCAAGCATACTAAATAATTTGGATTTTGGAATAGAAGAAGAGGATGAAGAAAATGAAGTTGATAATAATGAATATATTGTAAAAATTTTATATCTAGAGGAAAAGACTCTTAAAGAAATCAAAAAAAATATAGAGTATTCATTAGATGTTAAGCAAAATAGCAACATCCATCTTCTTTGCTCCATGGATGGAATGTTATCAACACAAAAATTCGATACAAAGTTTCCGCAAGAAAAGATCGATATAGAATTAAATTATGGAAAAGAAGCTGCAGACAAATATAAAAAAGTTTCAGAGTATCTCGGCAACAATAAAAATGGACTTATTTTATTCAGCGGTGCCCCAGGCACAGGAAAGAGCACTTTTATAAAATATCTTAGCCGTGAAACTACAAGAAAAATTATATACATAAGCAGCACTGCTGCTGAACAACTGACAAGTCCGGATTTCCTCAGTTTCATCATGGGGCAAAGGAACTGTATCCTTTTACTAGAGGATGCGGAGAAAGCGCTGCGAAGCAGAGAAACACAAGACAATGAAGCAATCAGTAATATTCTAAACGTAACTGACGGGATATTAGGCGACTGTTTAAATATATTGGTAATTGCCACCTTCAATACAGACAGAGAAAAAATTGATAGCGCACTGCTGAGAAAGGGCAGGCTTATTCTAGAACATCATTTTGAGCCACTATCAATTGAAAATAGCAATAAACTATTGAAGAAGCTTGGAGTTAAAAAGACAACAAGTGTTCCAATGACTCTAGCCGAGATATACAACAATAGCGAAGAAAATTATACAAAGGAAAAAGAAGAAAAAAGAATAGGATTTTCATCCTAGATCAATCACCATAACAAGATCATCGTATCTATCTTTTATTTTTCTTAGATCATAAAATTGAATTTTGTTTTTAAGATGTTCTGGTGCTTCTTCTCTCAATTCATCCAGCCAACTATAGTGTTGAATGTCCTCTAAAATTAGCACACCATTCGGATTAATTTTGCTCGAATATTCTTTTAAAAATATCTTCATACTCTCTAGTGAGTGGGGGCCGTCGTCAATAACAATATCAAAATCATTTGGAAGAGAGTCTATAACACTCTTATCATAAGCATCATTTACTATATGTGTTACTCTGTCTGAGTTTTTTATAGCATCACACTCGACAACATCTAAACCATAAATTTCTGCATTGATAAAATAATCTCTCCACAACCTTATACTTTCTCCATTATAGACACCAATTTCAAGAACCTTTTTGGCCGAGTTCTTTCTACTTGGGAACACCTTTTCATAGACTTCATCAATATAACAATGCAATGTGTTCTTATCGGTCCCGTAGTTTTTTGATAATTCAGATAATTCACCCATTGTTCATTCCTTTTTCTACACAATATTGATAGTATATCTCTGTGTAATCTTTTGATTTACTGTTTATTTTTAATTTATAGGTATATTTTTTTCTTTTATATGGGATAGGGAGAATATTTGGCATCCTTCCATCTTTGCTTGTCACAGCCTGGCCGCAAAGAGGTCCACCCACCAAACCCACTGAAAATATATTATCTTCTTTCACAATAAGTTATTTAGAATTTTTATTAGGCTTTTTTTTGAATATTTTAATCCAATTTTTATCCCAAACCTCTTGAGTCACGGTTTTAGGTCTTGGGGAATCACCTTTTCCGTTCATATATTTGCCTTTCTTTTAATTCACAGGAGTAATTATTGTTTCTTATTTTCACATTCCTCTAATATTCTTTCAACCATTCTTTCAATTTGATGTTTGGATAATTTTACCTGCTTCTTTACAAAAAAATACCTACCGAAATCTTCGACAACTTCTGTGTATGTGACTCTGTAGTTATCATCTATCATATCAGCATTGATACTAATATCTGGGTACTTATTAAATATTTCCATTTTCTTCAATCTCCTTGAATTCGTCGGGATGTAAAACCAGCACCGTTTCCATTCCTTCTAGCCATATCTCATATGCTTGGGCATTTAATCTTCTAAGAATATAGCCAAAGCCATTTATTGGCTGATTGTCGTAGTTTTTGGTATCTATTAAAACTTTAATGCCACTCATGTTAACTTCAAAAGCATTAGAAAAAGACAGTAAAAAAGGAGAGGTGTAATCAAAAATTGCGAAATAGTAACAAAAATTTTCATCGGCAAAATAAAACCAAAAATCATTGGAAAAACAGCCGTTATATATGCCAGTAAAAAAAGTATAACAACTATTTTAGGTTTTGTCAAAAATCGATAAATTTGGTTCATTATATTTTTTTTGTAATTTAATATACTCTTCTTTTAAAATTATAAATCTATTATAGAGTAAAATATTTTCATATATAGAAATAGAACTAATTAATAGTCCTATAATTGACAAAAACACCCAGAAGCTGGGCATAACTCTTTTTCTTTCAATCATATCCAATAACCAAGTTTAATAATTTTGTGACTAACCCTAGATAAAAATAAACCAGTTTCAATAATGAGATTCCCAAGAAACCCTCTTTTTTTAACAAGACAACTTTTTTTACATTCTGATTTGGCTATGTACCAATCTAATTTTTTAAATTCTATATTTTGAAGTTTTCCGTCAGTGAACTTAGCCATAAATTCTACCCTGCAATCTTTATTTAAATACCCATGCTTTAAATTGTGAATTATAGTATAAAATATAATATAGCCGTGATAGTCAGTCTTATAATCTATTAAAGCCAAGGCATCTTCCACACCATTGGCTCTTTCTTTTCCCAGATAATCTAATCCCCAATTATCTTCGTGAAAGTTAAAGGCGAGTCCCGTGCTAAAAGGGATGGCAGAATCCTGTGCCACTTTTTTAGGATTGGCATCACGAAATAAACAACCATCTTTAGAAATAAGATAGGTAAAAAGGAGTTTGTCCAAACTTTTTGTCTGAAATACCTCTCTATCCCAATCCACTTTAAAGTCCTTTAATTCGTCGATAATAGGCAATTGCGATTGACAAATTAAATAGTCAAACATACCCATAATTAATCCTTTTTTTAACCTTAGATTGGAAAAAAATTATACCAAAAAAATCAGTTTTTTCAATACATATTTATATGAATTTTAAGAATTGGCTAGAGCAAAATATCAATGAGATCAAAAGTCTTGCCGGCATAGAGCCAGAGAGAGACTTATTGTTCAATAATATATTCAAAGATAAACTAAGAGTATTGATACCATTGGATTCAAACAGAGAGCTGCAAGAATTGACAAAACTGCTTGAAGATCTGGGTTACATCGTTGATTACGGAGATTTGGTTGAAAAAAAAATAATCTATAAAAAAATAAGAACAAAAGAAGGCGAAAAAAATAGACCGGAAAAAGTAGGAAAAGCATTGCAGAGCGCAATAAGCTTTAAAACACCACTATCAAATAAAGCCGAAGAATTATTAGATTGGTGGCAAAAAAATAGTTCTCATCTTAAAAATTCACAAACAGGTGCAAGCATCATAATAAGCAGAAGCCCAATTGATCTAGTGAGAATGAGTGACCATGACAATATTACAAGCTGCCATGACCCAAAGAGATCTCATTTTAAATGCGCTAAACAAGAAGCAAGAACTGGTGGTGCTATAGCTTATGTTGTTAAGAACTCAGATTTAGCTGGTGTGGATATACAAAAATCTGAATTATTCAAAGACAAAGACAGAAAAATAGACGGAATAGTTCCACTTGAAAGATTGAGACTTAGAAGATTTAACAAAGGTGAAATAGATCTGCTGGCCCCCGAGATTAGCACGTATGGCATAGATCATATAGGATTTTACGATGCTGTTAAAAACTGGGCCAAATCCGCTCAATCAGATGTTATAAAAGAAATAAACCCAGAAGAAGATTATGATAAGTTTGATCTAAAAGGCGGAACTTATCAAGACACTCCCGCAGACAAAATTTGGGGAGAATTTTTTGATAAAAAATTTGCTGGCACAAGAAAAACTAGCAAGGATGAAAAAGAAGAACGCAAAGATCCAACTAGTGCGGATGATATTGAGGAGTTAGCAGAACAACAAATAAGAGAACACAGTGCTAGTTGGAAACATTTTCATGTTTATCATGATGTTACCGATGATTTTGACGGAGAAGGCGGAGCATATTTACATTATAGTGCAAGTGTGAGTTTTACAATACCAACTAGGGAAACTACTGATAAATTCGAAAAAGCAAGAGAAAATTGGAGGGATGGTAGAGATCTAGAAAGTATGATAAGCAGATCAATTGATATATACTCAATAAGTGATATTAATTGGGATGATCATCAACAAGGCAAAAAAGAATATCACGTAGTAAATCTATCCATAGATGATGAAGATCGTGCAAATGATCAACTCACAGCATTAGAACAATTTTTAGATTACATAGATGATCTAGACAAAAACTATGAAACTCATGTTCAAAAAGTTTATGCAAAATTGATAAAAGAGGGTTACATGAAAAGCCCAAAAACTGATTTCGACTTTAAAAACTTTGAAGTAGAAATCGATGATGAAGAAGGCGACGTCACAATGTATAGTAGCCCAGAAAAAATAGGTTATCTAAAAGATTATCCAATAGACGGACCAAATAGCTCCCCAGTTAAAATTGATCGTGAATACGACATATATCTAGGCGTGCTAAAAGATGAAATCTTTAACAACCCTTCGGTAAAAGCAATCCCATTTATTGATCCTAAAAGCATAATTTTGTATATGCCTAAAAACGCCACACAGGGTTGGCACAGTGGAACTAACCGGAAACTAACGGGATATGTTTACGTTAAATTTTCCAAGAGTTTCCAACACCTAGATTATAACAATAAATCTAAGATAATAGCCCAAATAAAACAACTTGATAAAAATTGGGATGCTTATATGAAGAGATTGAGCCAAATATTTGATTTAACTGTCAGGGGGGATTTGGCCAAGAGAGACAAAGAATTCAACACTTTGCCAAAGATATTCAAACCAAAACCAGAGTATACACAAAAAACATTTAGTGATTTTTTACTAAGCAAAAAGGATAAAAATGTCATTTAGATGCAAGGGCCCAAATGGAATTATACAAATAGTAGAATGGTTAAAAATAAAGAATGCATGGTTGTCTGCTGTGTCTGTCTCCTGTAATCAATCTGAAAAATTGTCACAGCCAGTAAAAAAAGAATGTGATCTATCATTATCCAATAATGAAATAGAAGAGCTGCAGGAGAGCGGGACCGAGATTGGAACATTGACAGTAGATAAAAATGAAAATGGGGTGTTCACTCTCTATTCTGACTTTGTTGGCCAAAACGATAATGATAAATTTGTAATAGAAGAAAATAAACTTAAAAGTAATCAAATATTCTACCACAGGCCAGGAATTTCATATAAAGTTGGGGTGAGCTACTCTGGGACGAAATATAAAACAAGAAAAGAATTTGATATTCTAATAACAAGCTCAAAAGATAATTTAATTCTAGTCGCAGGTACACAGATTCAAGTTTTATCAAGCGATAATAACGTTGAATTAACTTTTGAAAATATAACCAAAGCAGGTGAGGTAACATTTGAGAAAGTAAGTTCTGAATCTAGTGAGATATCAATTTACGATATAAACACCGATGCTGAATTTAGTGGCAATATAACAATTTCATTTAATGATTCCAATATAAATCCAGAAAATGATCCTGCAATAATGCATCTTAAATATTATGAAGAATTGGAAGAAGTTTCTTATGAAGATGTAACTGCAGAAGCGATAGAGGGAAAAATATCAGGCGTTGTGAATTCTTTGAGCCCGTTTATGATTGGCTCTTATCCGCCACCTAACGCATGGGGGCCAGGACAAGGACAGTGCGACTTTAGATTAACTGTTACACCACCCGAGCCCTGCCCTGGAAATCAAACCAGGGGTAACTGGGCGATAACAGAGGATGGAATAGGGCCACCAAGATTGCTTGGCGGAACATGTGGTTGTTGGGAGCCTTCACAGATAACTATTGATCTGATACTTGGGGCTGCTTCTGGCGTGTCTGCTGCCAAGGCTGGCATTTGCGCTATAATGAAAAACATATTTGACCTTAAAAGTATAATAAAAGCTTTAATTACTATAGTCGATGATGCAATAAATGCAATAAGGGCTTTGGCAAGCAGAATCAATCAATTAAGATCGCAAATGGCAGCTTTAATGGACGATATAAACAATCTTGTCTCTCAGATAAATGCAGCAATATCCAGAAAAAACAACCTAGATGAACAAATAAATAAACTACGGGAAATAATTAATGAGCTAAGCAAAAGCGGAGTAACGATCGATGTAGAAAACGACCCTATTTGGCATGAATTAAATACACTCATAGATGAAGACAATAGAGTGCGTAAAATTATTCTAGAGCGAATGGAAAAAGCAAAAGATCTGCAACGACAGTATGACGTAAAAGCTGAGGACGTGATTGCGAAAGAAATGGAACTAAGCACTCGAGAATCCATAAAACAGAGTGCCGAAGCCGATTTATTTATTAAGCAATCTCTACTTGAAATGAATGAAAAAACCTTAGCTACTAGATTACAAGAATTGGCAGCTTCTATTGCACTTCTCTATAGTTATCTCAATGAGATAAGTGTGCAAAAAACTTGCCCGGAGGGGGAGACCTTGAATCCATTGACTTGCGAGTGTTGCCCAAATTGCACTGGTGGCAAGGTTTTCCCTAATCCTATGGATGGATGCAATTGTGAATGCCCAGAAGGAAAAGTACCATGTTTTTCTCTTGTGGATGAAAATTGTTACGACCCTTGCCCAGAAGGACAAATAAGAGCTGGGTCAAATTGCGAGTGTATTTCCTTGACAACAACTCCAGCGCCGTGTGTAAACACGATCGACTGTGATGGCGAGCTTGTTTGCTGCGATGTTGGGGAAGGAGTTAAAAGATGTGTGTCAGAAGAGTCTTGTCGGAAAACATTGTGGTGTAACGCATATCATGAACTTGGGAATGAATGCGACTTTTCAGGAAACGGAAAAACACCAGGCCCAACCCCAGGCTATAATAACCCGGGAGAATATGTTTGGGTTAATACAAATATTTCCTGTTCTGAGCAGTCCTGTGAGAATTGCTCTCATTATTGGAACGGCGCCTGGGTCATGGGCTGTGGGGGGTGTACAGGATATCAAATGTTTTATGTTCCTTGTGGGAGCACATCTATTTTCATGGATGGGTTCCCCGGATGGAATTGTGCGGCAAGAGAAGTGCCGAATTTTGACTACTGCGATGTCGCAGTAACTTGTTGTCCAGCAAACTAATCAATAATTTTCGTTATATTCATCCAGCTTAAAAACTCTTTTATAAGTATCGAATAATCTTTTATGTTTGAGTTTAATTAAAGAGCTTATGCCAATGGTAATATTTGCTATTTCATCTGTGGTGAGGTCCTCATCAATAATACCAATGGCTAACAAATCTAAATCATCACAAATGGTTAAAATATTATTAATCTGTTCTTCTAAATATTGGTGATCCATTTTATAACCCTTATAATAGGTAACGTTGGCCAAAAATTGATTATAACAAATCAATATTAAATATCAACTACTTACCGCCTAATTTTTCTTCCAAATATTCCAAAAGCTTATTTGATTTTTCATCATTGTAAAAACAATCTAAATCTGTGCCTGTTATCTCACGATATATTTCTGGGTATGTGTCCCCAAGGACATTCATTATTGTCTGCCCTTGTCTAAGATTGTGTTTGGCCAAATATTCATCCACCATGATTTTGAATTCTGGGAACGAGATTCTCTTTAGTTCGGCCTGTTTCTGTTCGATCCATTTTTCAATGAATTTTTTAAACTCTTCATCTATTTTTTTTGATTTTTGATAACAACCTTTATCTGTTTTTTCGCAATAAAACTCAGCTTTTTTTCTTAATTTTTTCAATTCGTCTTTTGCATTATTAATAATAAGTGGATATTTATCTTTTATCTCACTATTGTTCTCGCACCACTCTATTAAACAATCCAATGGATCAGATAAATGTTTTTGCATAATTTAACTCCACTTTAAATTAAAGTATATACAAAATTTATTCAAAATCAAGAGGGCACAACAAATTGAGCACCAGTCGAGTATGCCCCTTGTCCTTCAGAGTTAATTGCTGCAACTCTGAATGTATAAGTTGAACCTAACACTAAGCTTGAAACATTTGTTGCATTCATCAGACCTCCAGATGCCACTGTTTTATAACTATAATTGATCTGGTCACGAGTATATCTTATAATATAACTATTTATTATTCTGCCTCCGTCTGATAATGGTACGGCCCAGGTTATGCTAACAGATCCGGCACCGTTTGATCTCACATTTAAATTCGTTGGAGTACCAGGTAAGCCTCCTCTTGTTGAGGTTGGTGTTAATGTTGGAGTCGGCGTAAGTGTTAAAGTTGGGGTTTTAGTAAGCTTAATTGTTTTGGTTAATGTTTGAGTGGGAGTAGAAGTTGAGGTGGGCGTATTAGTTAACGTGCCGGTATTAGTTGGAGTGGGTGTGCCAGTCCTTGTTGGTGTTTGAGAACTAGTTAGGGTCGGAGTATTGGTTAAAGTTGGGGTTCTGGTCAGGGTGGGGGTTCGAGAATTGGTGGTTAATGTTGGAGTTTGCGTTACACGTGTCGTCCCAGGTACAGGCCAAACTCGCATCGTTCTGGTTAAGGTTGGGGTTTTTGTTAATGTAGGGGTTAATGTTGGAGTTCCAGTTAATGTGGGAGTTATAGTTAAAGTCTGGGTTTTTGTTGGAGTCTGGGTAGGCGTTTTGGTTTGGGTTAGTGTTGGCGTTTTGGTGGGCGTAGGAGTTAAAGTTTTGGTGGGAGTGGGAGTATTTGTTCTAGTGAGTGTTGGTGTGCAAGGATTAACAGATATGGCACTCGGGAATGGAGAGGTTGTCCTGATTATTGAGTTATTTCTATACACTGATGAGAGGACACCCCTCATTATATCCCTTTGGGATTTGGTAAACATAATCATACAAGAGTCATCAACATAATCCATATAATTCATGTATAAACTACCACAGCCCTCGACAAGTGGAAAGAGGCCCGTGTAAAGACCATCGGTGGGATCACCACCTGGGCTGCTCGGAAAACAGCCACCTTCTATGTTATTGAAATTAGGGAAAGAAGGGCATTCAAATGAATAGCCTTTTTGAGGCGGCAAATCAAATGGACTTGCGTCACAAACCCATCGAATATGCTTACCTGCCTCGTCTGTAACCTCGTTGTCGTTCCATGTGTGAGCAAGACCCAACCAGTGCCCAATTTCATGGGTCAATGTTCGACCTAAACCAAAAAATGTTCTTCCTTTTGGGTCAGTTGTTGGGCTATTGCGGCTGCCCACACTGTAGGATATAGCCACGACACCATCATTTCTTGCATAATTTGAGCCGTAAATTGAGTAATATGGATAATAAGCATACCCTAAAAGATCGTATCCCGTCGATGAATTACCATCAGAATTATAAGAACAAACCCATATATTAAGAGGCTTTATGCCATTGGCAAGCGTTAATATTGGATTTATTCCCCCTTGATTAGAAAATTTCATGCTTTCATGAAGGATCCAATCAGTGCCAGTTCCGCCAGCTGAGAAAAGCTTGGTTGAACTTGCTCTTCTTATTTGATTTATTTCAAATCTTATTCCTGTTCCACTTGGTAAATAAGGAGCAAAAACACAAGGCAAATTAACAACGTCTGGGTTGTTTCCAGAATAATCTAAATTTAACTGATTTACCTGTTCATTTAGTTTTGCATCAGTGACATTTGTCCAAGGTAAATTAGGATTAGATATTACATTAAAAACTATTGGTATGGTGACAACACTATCTGGGCTGAGAGTGACTTCTAATGCATGAATATTAGATGCTTTAAGAGTTTTTCTGAGAGTGGGATCTCTCCTAATTATTTCGTCTACTCCACATCTCCTGATGTTCTCGGATATATGGACGATTTTTTCGTTTTCCATAAAATATATACGTTTTTTGTTGATTTTTTGTTATAAAACAACAAAAGATACGTCACAAGTAATGAGGGATGTGAATATCCAATATATCAAGAGGTAACAAGAAATTGAAAACCAGTCGACCATCCCCCTTGTCCTTCAGAGTTAATTGCTGCGACCCTGAATGTATATGTTGAACCCACAACTAAGCTTGAAACTGTTGTTGCATTCATCATGCCTGTAGATGCCACTGTTTTATAACTATAATTAACTTGGTCACGGGTATATCTGATAATATAACTATTTATTGTTCTGCCGCCGTCTGATAATGGTACAGCCCAGGCTATACTAACGGACCCAGCACCGTTTGATCTCACAATTAAATTCGTTGGCGTACCAGGCAAACTTCCTTTTGTTGAGGTTGGTGTCAACGTTGGAGTCGGAGTAAGTGTTCTTGTAGTTCTAATTGTTCTTGTTAATGTTTGAGTTGGAGTAGGCGTGGATGTTGGAGTAGATGTTAAAGTTGGAGTAGGAGTTTTTGTGAGCCTGATAGTTTTAGTTAATGTTGGTGTGGGAGTAGGTGTTGATGTTGGAGTAGATGTTAAAGTTGGAGTAGGAGTTTTTGTGAGCCTGATAGTTTTAGTTAATGTTGGTGTATTAGTTAATGTTGGAGTGGATGTGCGAGTAGGAGTTAATGTTAGAGTGGATGTACGAGTAGGCGTGGGTGTCTTGGTGGGCCTTATTGTTTTGGTCAGTGTAATAGTAGGTGTACAAGGCACAGATATAGAGCTCGGGAATGGAGAAGTCACACTGATTATGGATGATTTTCTAAACCTTGTCGAAAGGAAACCCCTCATTATGTCTCTTTGGGATTTGGTAAACATAATCATACAAGAATCATCTACATAATCCATGTAATTCATGAATAAAGTACCGGAACCTTCAACAAGTGGAAATTTACTTACACCAAGACCGTCAGTGGTATCACCGTTTGGAGAGCTTGGAAAACAAGAGCCCTCCACGGGGTGGCCAGAAAGATTAGGGAAGGAAGGACAACCATATGATGGACCTTTTTTTGGCGGAATATCATCAGGACTCGAATTGCAAAGCCAACTGACATGGTTGCCTTGGGCGTCCCTAACCTCGTTGTCATTCCATGTGTGGGCAAGACCCAACCAGTGCCCAATTTCATGGGTTAATGTGCGACCCCTACCAAACGTGCTGGAAGTGCTATTTGGAAAAAAGGTTGGACTATTATTGCTTCCAACGCAGTATGGCTGGACAACCACGCCATCATTTCTTAAAAAATCCGCTGAACCATCCTGAAAATCGGGGAAATAACTATATCCTAGTAAATCCGGATCGCTGCTTATTAGTCCATCATTATTAAAAAGACAAACCCATATATTAAGAGGCTTTATATTATTAGGAAGTATTAATATCGGATTAAGTCCGGCCGGTTCATACTTCATACTTTCTTGAAGAGCCCAATTGCCAAAAAAGTTGCCGCTCGAAAATATAAGTGTATTTGAGACTTTTCTTCTTATTTGATTTATTTCAAATCTTATTCCTGTTCCACTTGGTAAATAAGGAGCAAAAACACAAGGCAAATTAACAACATCTGGGTTGTTTCCGGAATAATCTAAATTTAACTGATTTACTTGTTCATTTAGTTTTGCATCAGTGACATTTGTCCAAGCTAAATTAGGATTAGATATTACATTAAAAACTATTGGTATGGTAACAACACTATCTGAGCTTATCGGACCCCTAGATCTTAATGCCTCAATTTGGTTTAAATTTGCAATAAGGCGGGGATCATTTTTAGCCATATAGGCGGCTCCGCATTTTCTTTCTTTGGAGATGCGGATTTCTTTTCCATCAAGCATAGCGATAATTTGTTTGTTGTTTTCCATAAAAGTATATATTCTAATTTATTGATTTTTAATCAAGTAAACCATACCTATGACCGGGTGGGCCGCTAAATATGACACTCATCGGGCGGCACACAAATGTAATGCAGAATTTATTGATTTTTAAATTAACCCATGTATAATACGAAAAAGGAGATATTATGAGCAATTTATACAGGGAAACATTAAACAATATAATTGCGGCTGATGATCTGCATTGGAATGAAATTGAAAAAAAATATACTGCTTTATCTATGGATGAGCTCGATTCGATACTCTCAAATTGTATTGATCAAGGAATAACCGACGAAGACAGCATGATAAAAATTGTTGCATGGGCAACAAACGCCAGAGTGGGAGCCTTATTATTAAAAAACTTTTTAGAAAATAAAGTAAAAATAAGTGTCGACAAAGAAGGCGAAACATATTTTAATAAAAAAAATAATTAATGCATATTTTTATAGAAACAAATTTAGATTGGCAATATCCAGCATTAACGGAAAAACAAGCATTCAACAATCACATCTATATCAAAGATGAAGAAAATATATACCTAGCTTTTCCATGGGCAACTCTTATCGATAATTTAACTCATTCAAAAGAAGGAATAAACTTAAAAAAATATAGAGAACTCATATTTGAAAAAATAAAAAAATTCAAAGGTAAAAAAATTCATACGGTTTGTCAGCATATTAGCTGGAGATATATTGAGAATCTTTGGAAAGAAATAGGAGTGTCAGATGTTCATCTATCACACTGCGAAAAGAACAATCGATCAGACAAATTTAATTTTCATTCCTGGCCATTGATAGCAGTTAATTATGAGAACCTAGACCGGCGGGAAGGATTGATAATAAAAAATAATAAAGATAAAAAATATATAACATCTTTTATAGGATCAAATTCAAAACAATACAGGTCAGATATTAGATTGAAATTAAAAGAATATTTAGAAGGAGTCGATGGAACTCTTTACGAATTAAAAGAAAGATGGTTTTATCACAAAATAGTATATGGAAAACAAATCAAAAAAGAAGAGCTAGAAGAATCTTATTTAGAGGAATATAAAAAAAACACAAAAAAATACAACGAGATACTATCGGATACAATATTCTCTTTGTGTCCAGAGGGTACTGGGCCAAATACTCTAAGATTATGGGAGAGTATGTCTATAGGTTCTATACCAGTTATTTTTTCAGATGAGTGGCAGCCTCCGATTATAAAAGAATTTAATTGGGAAGATATTGCAGTATTCATAAAGAGAGAAGAGGCTATCAATACATTGGAAATACTAAAATCTTATAATAATGAAAAAATAGAATTCATGAAAAATAATTGTTTATTAGCTTATTATAAATTTTCAAAAATGAGGTGTTTTGGATGAAATTAGATTTTTACACCTCGTTTAACCCAAGAGATGTTGGGCAACAATATAAGAGCTGGCTACTTTTTGCAAATAAAATATATGCAGTACAGGACCCATCAGAAAACATAGAGGTTAACTGTGAAAAGATATATAATAAGGCCGCTGATTTTGATGGAAAAAAATTCCAAAGAATTAGAGATTTAATAAGAATAGGACAAAGCCGGTCAGAATATTTTTGCATAATAAACAGCGATATAAAGATTCAGCAAAATCAAGAAAATTGGAATAAGATAACAAGCAAGTTAGATGAAAACTCTATAGTTGTCGGACACAAATATGATTACGACGAAGGAAAAAACCCAGTTCTAAACTGGCATGGTTTAGATTTCTTTATCTTAAATAAAAAGATTGTTTTTGATAATGATAAGTTCTTAATGGGCCAATGTGCATGGGATTGGTATCTGTTATATATATCTACCAAACAAAATCTAGATGTGTACTTAATAGATTTTCCATTTTTATTTCATAAAATGCATAGTCCTTACTGGAATATTAATAAGAACAATTATTTAACAGCGCAAGATTGGTTTCAAGAAGCAACAGGCATTGACAGAAAAGAAAAATTCATAAAATTCAATTTAAATAGGTATTTAATAAACAAATGCAAAAATATATAAACGATTTCGTAGATGCAAGCACATATCTTTCTTCAAAATTCAATAATGAAGAACCATTTGCTGCCGGCAAAATAGGATGCAATGAATTAAGATGTGTAAAAAACTATTTTGAATATTATGAAAAGGGGCAAGAGCCGGTCTGGACAGAAGAAGTTGAATATAAGACATATTATCAAAATGGTATTTTTCCACAAACGACAGAAGCAAAAGTCAGCTTTATAAACGAATTAATTCATTGCATTAAAGATATGGATTGCCTTTCACTTTGGTCTCCATACGACATCGAATACGAAAAAAGATTTATAGAAGAATATTCGCCAAATTCTACTTTAGTGCCACTGAGAAGTTTGGAACCATATTACTCAGGAATTCCTTGGACACAAAATCTAAAAGATAAAAAAGTTTTGGTTGTAACTAGTTTCCCGGAAACAATCAGAAACCAATATAATAAAAGAGAAGTTCTATGGGAAGATAAAAGAATTTTGCCTAAATTTGATTTAATCACATTGAGTCATCAGCACTCTCCCGGTGTTGGAGAGCCAAGTAAATATAAAGATTGGTCTGAGATGATAGCATACATGAAAGAGCAAATGAACGCCATAGACTATGATGTGGCATTAATCGGTACCGGTGCCAGCTCACTACCTCTTGTGTCTTTCTCTAAAACTAGTGGAAAAAAAGCAATTCATCTTGGAGGAGCATTGCAAATACTTTTCGGAATAGCGGGATCTAGGTGGGATAGTAAAATTATTGGACAAGTATTTTACAATAAACATTGGGCTCGTGTATTAGAAAAAGAGACCCCAAAAAAATATAAAATGGTCGAGAACGGTGCTTACTGGTGATTGAAGACCTCTTTAAGATAATAAGTATTGTGATATTTTATTATATTCATATAATATTCTAAGTTATTTTTAGGATCGGTAAAACCTTTACCGATAATTAAACCATTTTCTGGGTTCGGCAGAAACCCGCCGATTTCAAAAAATTTAGAATAGTTATTGACAAGCAATAAACCATACTTATCAATAAGTAAAATATCTCCATTCTTTAAATCAATCTCAGTATAAATTTCACAATTAAGAAGATTTGAAATTTGTCTAATATCACCTGACAAGTATATTTCAGATAATTCTTCTTCTCTGCTGCTGATCAAGTATGCTATCATCTATTAATAATTATAGATGATATGGGCAAAAAAATCAATAAAAACCCTCTCATTTTTTAGACGAGAGGGTTAAATAAAAATAAAATTAAAAGGATATGTCATCCAATAAATTATTCTTGGTTATTCTTTTCTTCAAGTTTAATTTTTTCTTCTAATAATTTATTGAGTTTTGAAATCTCTTCATACACAAAACTTGGATTATCGCAAAATTCAGAACAAATATAACTTCTATGGTCGGCAATTAAGTTTTTGATGTCTTGAATTGTTTTTTGCATATTAATTTATATTAGTTAAACCAGTAGTTTTCGTGAATCCAACTTGGTAGTAAGTTTTTCCGCCATACACTAAGATTGTCTGGCTAGATTTAATATTACCCGGATCTGTTGTGACTGCACTGCCAGTGAAGGCTCCGGTTGTTGATGTCGGTAGTGCTGTATTATAGGTTCCATCCCATGCACGTATATTCATCTCAGAGGCAACTCTATCTATCCTAGAGGCCAGTCCTATGGTACCATTTCCAGCAAAAACTAAACCTATTATTTTCCTGACCCCGGATATATCTGCAAGTAATGCCGAACCAGAATCTCCCCCTAAGGACGTTCCATTGCTACCATCTTCATAGCCATATTCTATCAAGTCTCCCCACACAGTAATATCGGCCTCTTCTCCTACGTTCGAGACATTAGACCAACCACCAATTGATCTTACACGAAGTCTACATGTTGCTGTGTCAGCGTATCCCTTCGGACCAGTGGTTCTTCCAGTGCTGTATAATCTTGGATTAGTGTTCAATAAGTTATCTATTTCTGAAGTTGTAGCAAAATCTAGAAATCCTGCGTAGTCTGTTGTTCCTATCGGCTGCCATACTTTATAAGAAGCAGAAGAAGATATCGCACCAGGATCCATAACCATTAAAGCAACATCTGAATAATTGTATGTGGGCGATGGTGCCACAGGTTGATATCTCTTAATAAAAGGACAAACAATTCTCACAGATGAACCAGAGTTAATTAAGGTTATAGCGCCCGGGTTATGGTTCTTATTGTCCAAAATCCAGTTTCTTGGTTCGAATGTATTATACGCATCTGAGTTCTCAGTAGCCCAATTTCTGTTTGTGGCAAAATATCTTCTATGACAAACAACGTGACTATTTGTGACACCAACTATCTTGTTGTCAATGTTATCTACACAAAAAAAACCAAGCGTTCCCAAACTAGCATAATATGAGTTGCCCACATTAGACCACGATGTTGGGTATTGAACTATTTCTTGCCCACCCCTCATAGGCAATAATGCAGACCCACCGTTTGGCCAAGGAGCCAGTCTTGTTATATCTTGAACAGTTGGACAAGGATTTGTATTTGCATTAGCGGAATTACAATAACAAGAAACAAATTCTGCTCTTTTGGCCTCCATCACATCAGTGAGATAATATTGATCTCCGGCTTTTATTGTCTTTGGCAGTATCTGATCACTAGGCAGGTCGGTTTCTGGTATCTTAGCATCAACATTAAAAACAATACCTATCACATTTGTTTTTAGGCCATTTTTATATTTATATCCCAAAGATACTCCGTGAATATTATCAGGTGTTTCACGATGTAATCTTTCTATTTCTTTTTTTAATTCTTCTGTTAGTTGCATAGTTTTACCTCGATTATACGAAAGAAACCCAGAGAACTTTCAAACTTGGATTTGCTGCAGATGGAGTTTGAGTTCTTGTCAATGTTGGTGTCAAAGTTGGTGTGTTAGTAGATGTTCTTGTTAAAGTTGGTGTGTTAGTAGATGTTCTTGTTAAAGTTGGTGTGTTAGTAGATGTTCTTGTTAAAGTTGGTGTGTTAGTAGATGTTCTTGTTAAAGTTGGTGTGTTACTAGATGTTCTTGTTAAAGTTGGTGTGTTAGTCGGGTTATTTGATGTCGTGGTATTTGTTACAGTTGGTGTTAAGGTTGGTGTTAAGGTTGGGGTTGATGTCCCAGTTGGAGTCAAGGTTGGAGTATTTGTGAAAGTTGAAGTTGGCGTTTGTGTTAAAGCGGGATTTATTAAAGTAGATGTAGATGTCTTTGTGATTGTTGGAGTTGAAGTTAATGTAGAAGTATTGGTTGGGGCTGGTGCCTGTGTGGGGGTGGGAGTTAAAGTCTTGGTTGGGGTAATAGTCGGGGTTGGAGTAGGAGTGTTTGTTGCTAATAAAGCGCAATTATTCCAATTAATTGTAGATGTAATAACAGAGCGAGAGGTGTTATGATCCCATAGAGTGCCTACCTGAATAAGGGCAGCAGTAACTCTAAATCGGTGATCTCCTAGAGCTTTACTTATTTGAAAAGTGCGGGATACCCTGGGTATGGTGCCCAGATTGGGGCCACTATAAAGACTTGCAAAAAATGAATCTTTCTCAACCCAATTAGAGCCTGGGTCTTCGGCATTGTACATTGCTTCTATGACATAAACAGTCATCCAGTTAGGTATATTACACAAATAAGTTGGATATTCCCAAGAAATTGAAGCCAATACTGATGAGGAAGTGTCTCCCGGGTTTACACATTCTATGGCTATGTTCTGTGGGATTTCCGGCAGACATAACGGAGAGATTGTTGTTGTCGTTGTTGTTGTTGGGGAAATAGTAGTAGTTGTCGTAGTAGAAGGAGAGACTGTTGTGGTTGGAATAGAGGTGGTTATTTCATCATATTCACAATCTATACTTAAAAATAAACTACTAGGTATATCTTCTATACTATTTATAGAACAATAAGATTGCGGAGCAGGAGTTGTAGTTGTTGGTCTGGTCCAAGGATCCTCTGGTGAGCAGCCTGAGATTTTTCCATGAAATATTGGAAGATTAATTATTTCTTGTTGCGTGTAATATTCAGCAAATAACTTAATTTTAGAAACTCTATTGCCGATATTTTCAACAGCGGTAATATCATCGTCTACAAACAACCATATATTATCATTCAACACTACATTGCCTACCGTGTCTGTAAATTCAAATTGTTTAATTTTATTTAAAAATACAAAAACATTTTTAGTGTTTTTGTTTCTGGTGATGATTAATTGGTTGTAGTCATTAACTTTGAGTTCGGTTTGACCTACATAACCTCCTGGCACATATGATATATAAAGATTTGCTCCATTATCATATATATAAATTCCATTATCTGAAGATTTGCCTTTAAAATCTATTAATTTACCAAATGTTGTGTTGTCTGGCTCTGGTTTGAATACCAACTCGAGGGTGTATTCTTCCATGTTGCAAGAACATGGCATTATAGTTGGTGTTGGAGTTAAGCCAAACGTTCTTGTGAGAGTTGGAGTTGGATTTGGCCCCGATGACCTAGTTAGGGTTGGGGTATGGGTTTGAGTTTTTGTTAAAGTTGGAGTCGAAGTAAGTGTCGGAGTCGAAGTTGGAGTTTTTGTCAACCATCTTGTTGTTGACGGAGTCGGAGTTAGAGTTGGCGTTAAAGTTAGAGTAGAAGTAAGAGTTTTTGTTAAGGTTGGAGTTGAAGTAAGAGTTTTTGTTAAGGTTGGGGTTTTTGTTAAAGTTGGAGTCGAAGTAAGTGTAGGGGTTAAAGTAAGTGTTGGAGTTAAAGTAAGAGTAGAGGTTGAAGTTATAGTTTGAGTTAAAGTTAAGGTAGGAGTTGAGGTGGGCGTTGGAGTAAGTGTTGGAGTCGAAGTGAGTGTTTGAGTAAGTGTTGGAGTCGAAGTGAGTGTTTGAGTAAGTGTTGGAGTCGAAGTGAGTGTTTGAGTAAGTGTTGGAGTCGAAGTAAGCGTTCTTGTTAAATTGGGCGTAGAAGTAAGCGTTCTTGTTAAATTGGGCGTAGAAGTAAGCGTTCTTGTTAAAGTTGGAGTTAAAGTTGGAGTTGAAGTTGGAGTTGAAGTAAGTGTCGGGGTTGAAGTTAGAGTTTGAGTTAAAGTTAAGGTAGGAGTTGAGGTAGGTGTTGGAGTTGAAGTTAGTGTGGTAGTTGAAGTAAGCGTTGAAGTTGAAGTAAGCGTTGGAGTTGGAGTTAAAGTTGGAACTAAATTAGAACCACAAACCTCAATATTATCTATTGCAGAAAAACACTCTGCTGTTGGGCTCCCATTGCGAGGATCCCAAACTAATGAATTAGTTGGCGCTCGGAATACGACTCTTGTTGATGAAGAAGTTGCAGTAAATTGAAATGATTTACGCACCCATCCTAAACTTTCATAAGTATCGCCCGTAACTACATTGTCTATATTAAAAGTTCTCTTCAACATGCCATTTGGGCCAACCCCCGGAGAAATCACTGCCTCTAAAGATCTGGTTGGGTTTAAATCGTTGTAACCGGGTGTGCAACCCATATCAAAAGAACATGTATATGTATTCCCTGTAACTGTTGGTATTATTTGATACAAATAAGGCCTATTGGCAGAATACGCAAAACCAACAAATCTATTATTTGATAACAAATTACTGCAATAGTTAAAAGAAAACATCTGGGCGTTGTTGTACAAATACCATGGGGGTGCCGCTTGAAATTCTGTTCTATTGTCATAACCAATATTGTTTACACATCTACCGTCCAAAGATGATGGCAAACTAAAATCTCCATTAACAATTAGATTCACACAAGGAACCAAGGTTTGAGTTGGAGTTTTTGTTAAAGTTGGAGTCAGGGTAAGTGTTTTTGTTAAAGTTGGCGTTAGGGTAAGTGCTCTAGTTAAACCTGGGGTTTCTGTTAAAGTTGGAGTAGGCTCAATAGTTGTTGTGGTGGTACTTGTTGTGGTAGTACTTGTTGTGGTAGTACACTCTGAATCTAATACGGTTATGATATCATTTACAAAACACTGACTTAATACAACCTCACCTTCTGGACTTGTAATTCTGAACCAAGTTATTCCATCATGACAGCCGGTATGACGACAGTTGCCAGGACCAGTGGTTGTGGTTGTAGTTGTAGTTGTAGTCGTAGTTGTGGTTGTGGGTTCAATTGTAGTAGTGCAGACATTATCAGGTCCTGGGTCACAATTTATCCTAGAGTCATCACAGGATTGATATTCTGAAAAAACTGCAGTACTACTTCCTGCTGGAGAGCAGCAAGGACACTTATAGCAAATCGGGTTACTTGGGTGGCCGGCTATACAAGTCGTTCGGCACCAACAACAGTCACCTTCCCAGTGACCAGTTCCAAAAAAATCATCATCTATTACAAAATAACAAGGACCTTGAGTTGTAGTAGTTGTTGTTGTAGTGGTTGTTGTTGTGGTTGTAGTTGTGGTAGAAATAGTGCACGTCGCAACATTCCCTGCAATTGCAGGTGGACCAGAAGACAACATGTCTACTCCCTGAACGTCGGTACAACAACAACATTGTAAGAAAAATTCAAAAACTCCATCTTCTGCGACGGTGCCCCCTGGCAGTACTGACGACGAGATCTTATCACCAGTGACCTGGTTGGATCTACCTACTGGGCAATCATTATTTAAATTTACCTCCATGATCCAGTTATTATTAACATATAAATTAAAACGAGCTCTACTACAGGCATGACCTCCAGGACAAGGACCATCAGTATCGCTATACATTGCTTCGACTAAATAACCGCTTAAATCGGGCAAGCCGAAGCACACCGGGGGAGGAGTTGTTGTAGTGCCAGGAGGAGGAACTACTATGCAAATCTCGTTAGAACAACTTCCAATGGGAGGGCAATCACAGGCGTCGATCTGGCTGCCCGCTCCGTAATGACAACAATCCATTTTACCTAATGTATATCCAAAATAACATGAAGTGATGGGGTCTTGAATTCTTGCGTAGGCTTCCGGTCCAGCCAGCCATTCACAACAATTTAACAATGGATCTGGGCACCATGCTCCACAATCAACATCTGAGTCACCTAAAGGCAAGGAAGCACAAGGAGATATTGTGGTTGTTACGTCTAACTTTTCTAGTTTTTTTTCAATTTCTTTTGACATTATTTAATTACTTTTGGTAAAGTTATATATAATTAAACTAGTCGAAATTAATGTCTAATCACAAGATTGTATGTTTAAAGCTAAGGAGGACAATCTCCCAAGGATGCCGCACAATATACTTGACCTGGGCAACAAACCCAAGTAATTTCCGGACAGCAACCACAGTTGCCAGCGCCATCTGAGCAGCATTTATCTGTCAGGGGGTTGGAACAAGGAAAACCTCCGCAATCTTCAGTGGTACAACCTGAAGAAGAACTACAACAATCCATTTTAAAACAGACATTAGTATTTTCAGTAGGACCTGGTATATTAACTGTGGCAAAAACCAAGTTATTTTTACATCTAACATCTTTTGCATAAATGTAAGGCGCTCCAGCGATACTGGCTTTGGCTTCACAACAGTTAGTCTGATGGTCTAATGTTAATTTAAAGGTTTTGTCGCCATTGCTAAAAGTTTCTGATATTACAATGTCGGTAATCAAAATATTACAACAACTACGATCACAATAACCCTCTAAAATATTAAGATCTGTGTATATTCTATTCTCCGCAGGGGGGTTCTGGTAGCCGTTTAAACCACTAACCCAGTTTATTCTTAGAGCATCTACACAAACAAAATTATCGCAAGATTGACCCTTGGATCCACCTAGAAGACAACATCTTAATTTAGATCCCGCTGATCCTAACATCATATCTGGATCTACAAGGGTGTAGAGAGTTTTTACTAGTGCTCCATTTGAAACATATTGACCATCTACCACAGAAGCAATCCCGCCAGAATATAATTCATATTTTACTTTAATGAAGCCTATGTTTATTGCATCTTTCTCAGTTTTTTTTAAATTGTGACTCCATTGGGCTTTAGGAAGCAATAAAATATTGTCGGCAGTTGGGAAATCACTTGTTATACTGTTGGGGCCACTTATACGAACAACAAAAGATTCTTTGCCAACACCTGTGTGGTCTCCAGCATATTCAACATAATTGGCTAAATTATCGGTGCAAGCTCCAACCGGACCGATATAATCGGCACAAACTGAATTGATATCACTACTAGGGCAACCGGGTGGATAGAATACATTACTATTATCTGATACATCCGCAACCGTCAGTGTTGTATCTAGATCATTAATTCCGCTGGTGGTCCAATCAATTTCAACTATGATGTGATCAATAATATTTGGCATATTTTATATATGCCTTATAATCGGGAAAGTTATAAGGATAAAAAATCAATAACCAAAATATAAATTGCCTAAAACATCAAATTTTAATGCACGATAGATACCAAAATTATCATTAATAACAATATTATTAGATAAATATGATGACCAAGAAACTCCGTCCCACTTAGCAACACGAGTATATAAACCTCCAGTATTGGTGAAGTTTCCTGTAGCATAAATATTATTATTATATTCTGTGATTTCTAGGACGACGGAATTAAATCCGGCGCCCAAATTACTCCAAGATGTGCCATTCCATTTAGCAATTCTATTGGCGATAACTCCTCCTGCTGACGTAAAGATTCCGCCAACATAAACATTATCATCTTTATCTACACACACTGAGTAGGCAGTGCCATTTAATCCACTTCCTAAATTGCTCCAGGATGTTCCGTTCCATTTAGCGATTCTATTAGAGCTAACACCCCCTATATTTGTAAAATTCCCACAAACATAAATATTATTTTCAGAATCTATAGCTATTGAATTAATGGTTGACGAAGCTGAGACCCCGCCCATTCCTAAATCAGACCAAGATGTTCCATCCCATCTAGCAATTCCGCTCGCACCTTGGTTTCCTGCTGTTCTAAAATTTCCAACAACATAAACGTTATCATTTTTATCAACAATCATGCATTTAATTGATTTTGTACCATTAAGATCACCAGGAATTCCATCCCCAACATTAGTCCAAGAATATCCGTCCCATTTGACTATACAGGTTGAAATCCGTGGTGGTAAGGTCGTAGTCGTAGTTGTGGTTACTGGTGCAACTGGGGTTATTACACTTATACATCCGGTGCCGTAGGGGGAGCAGTAACGAGCAGTGATATATGATCCCACTCCAACGCTATTCACAGCTGCAACTTCAAAAATATATCTGGTACCGTTTTGAAGTGAACTGATGGTCAATGAGCGAGATGAAGGGGGTGCTGCCACATAAGTCCACGTACTTTCGGTTTCTACCTTATACCGGATACTATATTCTGTGATGGGCGACCCACCGTTCCACAAAGGGGTATACCAGCCAAGGAGCACATTGCCATTGCCTGGGGTGCCATCGACATCGTTTTGTTCCATAACTGGGGCCGTGGGTCGAACACAAGGAACGGAGCAATACTCGCCAATAACTGGGCAATCCCAAATTGCATTAATTCCATTAGTACTATATATCTCCGAACCACAAGCTCGCATATAACTACTGTAGAACCCAGAATCGCAAATACAACCAGAACTACAGCTACTTGATATCAACATAAACTCATTCCTTGGCGGGTCCTGGCATATATATTCGCATGTTCCCGTGCAGGGCCCAGTTGTGGTTGTTGTTGTGGGCTCAGTGGTTGTGGTAGTTGTGGTTGTGGTAGTGGTAGTTGTGGTAGTTGTGGTAGTTGTGGTAGTGGTAGTTGTGGGTTCAGTTGTGGTTGTAGTGGCAGTATTTGCACAACCAATTCTATCGCAACCAAGACTAAAGGCCCCACCAACATAAACACTGCCGATAGAGTCAAAACATACCGATTTAACTGAGTTGACACCAAAACCTGCAGCTGGATTATTGTCATTGCTATTAAAAAGGCCTAAACCACTCCAAGACAATCCATCCCATTTGGCAAAATTAACTACTTCTCCATAGGGAAGATTCATCGTAAACTTTCCGACAATATAAAGATTGCCTGATAAATCCACAGTAATATCTTCAATAATAGACCCGGAGACAAAGCTTTCGCCAATATTATTCACAACATTACCATTTATTTTTGCCAAATGATCAATAGGAATATTATTGACAATAGTTGGTGTTGGAGTAGGCGTTGGATCTGGTACATATTTAAATCTATCCAAATTAATATCTGTTAGTTGATATCCTCCTCCCAAATCTAACATGGTTTGATTCACAGCAGATTTTACTTGTGGTATTAATATGCAAAACAAACTTAGTGGCATGCCAATAAATATTGGCTCATTATCTATAATCAAAAAATATGGACTTCCAGAATCTAAACTTCTTATTGATTGTCCTATTCTTTCAAAACCTATCTGATTTTGTTCTCCAGTTCTGGCAGCACCAAAATAAGCAGGATTTGAAACAAATGGATTCATTGCTGACAAAAATATGCTTTTATCTTGATTGGAATGAATTACAAATATTTTATTATTTAAAATTGCTTTATTTATTCCGTCCAGGTCTGGGAGCAGCCATGTAAAACTAGTGTCCATTCTATTTCTATAATTATCTGGAAGTACTTTTGCAAAAGTTATTGTCTCTGGCACATCTGAATCTAAAACTCCTATAGTAAAATCACCTATGCCAACTTCTTTTGTATCAACCAACGTTCTAGTGACAACTACATTATCTTTTGTTATAAATCTCATTTCGCTGCCATTGGGCGGATAGTATCGAAAGTGAGCACAAAAAATAACATGTCTTGGGCTGATCAGTGTTCCGTGAGTGTGATTGCTACTTTGAACTAAAGTATTTGGAGCATAAGGAGGAGATGGTAGTCTTAATGTCTGATGCATATTCCAGGGAGAACAACAAGTTAAATCTATATCATACGCCCAACAATTTGGATTTCTTATAAAATTTTTAGTAGCATCACTATCTGTGTATCCTCCATAATTAACATTATTTTGATAAAAATCTAAAAATAAATCTAATCCATATAGACCATCATCCTGAACTCCGTCAAAATATCTTGATTTAGAGTCTTTTCCCACCAACATACTTCTAATTTGATTAGTGGCATAATTATTGAGTAAAGGCAAATCAGTGGGTGTAAGCGTAGGGGTTGGCGTTGGCGTGGAAGTAGGCGTTAGTGTGGAAGTGGATGTTGGAGTAGAAGTTGGCGTTAATGTTAAACTAGCCGAGGGGGTGAGAGTAGGCGTAGGGGTCGGAGTTAATGTAGAAGTGGAAGTGGGAGTAGGGGTGGGTTCTTGATTATGATCAGTAATATTACTAACTTTTCGCAATACTGAGTAGAAAGGACCATGTGATACTATTAAATACCTGCCGTTATAAGGAGTATAAGAAGAAGTAGATCCAGATGGAACGTCTTTTTCAGCATCTGAAATAAAGATATATGAATTAACATTAAATCCGTATATGCTTAAATTCACAAGATTTATACTTCCGTCCCAAAGACACATGCTGATACCGACCTGATAATCATTGGCGTTCTGAATTTGGCAACTTAAGAAAATATTACCAAAAGTACTTGCTCCTACCGGTTTTGCCTGACATATATTGGATCCAAACCCTCCTATAAATTCATTTGCAGAAGTGCCGCATTGAGGTGGATCATTAGCACAAATATCATCAGTTATAACTGCTCGGCAATTTACAGAGCCGCTCACACAAACAAATGGATCTGGGGCTACGGTTGTGGTGGTTGGAGCAACAGTGGTTGTGGTTGGAGCAACAGTTGTAGTTGTGGTTGGAACAACAGTTGTTGTGGTGTTTGTGTTATTAGACTTTATACCCAGACTATCCCCAATACCGGCAATTGCGGTGTGCCATGTATCCGAACCTACCTGGGCAATGCTGCCCCAGTAGGGGGCTGAGGGGTCACCCTTTCCAAGTTGTCCACTCCCGTTATGTCCCCAAGCCCATAGTGTTCCATTAGTTTTTAAGGCAACAGTGTGGGTTGCCCCAGCACTTATTGATTCCCAATCATTATCAGAACTTATTTGAACAGGAGAAGTTTTATCGACCCAGGTCCCGTCTCCAAGTTGGTGCAATCCATTATATCCCCAAGCCCATAGTGTTCTATTAGTTTTCAGGGCAATGGTAAAATTTCCTCCAACACTTATTGATTTCCAATCATTGTCGGAGCCTATTAAAGTAGGGATATTTAATGTTGATCTAGGCGGTCCGACACCAAGTTGACCAAATTCATTATATCCCCAAGCCCATAGTGTTCCATCATTTTTTAGGGCAATGGTAGAAAACTCTCCCGTACTTATTAATTTCCAATCACTGTCGGAGCCTATTTGGATGGGCGAGAGTTGGTTGGGAGAAGATGCTCCATTCCCGAGCTGACAGAAGCGACTCTCTCCCCAAGCCCATAGTGTTCCATTGATTTTTAGGGCAAAAGCAGATTCTCCTCCAGCACTTATTGATTCCCAATCATTATCAGAACCTATTTGGACAGGAGAATTCTTGTTGATCCCGGTTCCGTCTCCAAGCTGACCCTTTAGATTATTTCCCCAGGCCCATAGTGTTCTATCAGTTTTTATTGCAATGGTAAAATTAGATCCAACACTTATTGATTCCCAATCACCGTCAGAACCTATTTGGATGGGTGATAATTTATCAACAACTGTTCCATCTCCAAGTTGGCCAAATTCATTATATCCCCAAGCCCATAGTGTTCCATTAGTTTTTAGGGCCATGGTGTGTGATGCCGGGTTTGTCCCAGAATTAGCAATTATAGATTTCCAATCATCATCAGAACCTATTTGGATGGGTGATGATTTAGCTAAAACTGTTCCGTCTCCAAGTTGTCCCTTCCCGTTATATCCCCAAGCCCATAGTGTTCCGGATACAATCGCAGGAGCAATTGTTGTTGTTGTTGTTGTTGTTGTAGTGGGGCAACTATATTTTAGTCCATAACTGGTCCAGTCCGATGTGGCTATAGAAGAATAGCCCTCGCCAATTTTTATTGGCGTCGAGGATTGACGAGATGTCCCTGCTGCTTTGAAGTTGCCTCCCCAAGCATATACGTCTCCGTTTGTTCGCAGAGCCAAAACAAAATCCTCGCCAGTGCTAACCTCTAGCCAATCACCTTCAATTATTTGAAAGTCTCCAACAACATCACCTGTGACGTACCAAACATGTAACTCTCCATTATTTTTAATCGCCGCCAATGACGGGGTGTATTGTTGCTGGGTGTATCCATTCCACCCATGTCCGGGAGCCATTACTTTATAACCCTCTCCCAATTTTGTTTTTATAGAAAAATTATAAAACTCATCATAGGCTATCAGATATAAATCACCATTGGATTTTAATGCAATTCCACCTCCATCTCCACTGTTTACCGCAACTATATCTTCATCTATTTTAGTTGGAATATAATTATTTGGCCCAAACTTTGGGCTGTTTATGGAGTTATACCACCAACTATATAAATCTCCATTGGACTTTATTGCAAAAACAAATTGTTCGCCAGCTGAAACCTTTTTGTAGCCTTCACCTATTTTGGTTGGAGTGTTATAATCTAGTTTGTTATTGCCAACAACATCTCCCCATGCATATAAATCACCATTGCTTTTTATACCAAAAGAAGCATACGATCCCCCACTCACTTCTATATAATCTTCTCCGATTTTAACTGGGTTAAACGAGTCAGTTCTGGTGTTGTTGCCAATCTCTCCATATAAATTTTTGCCCCAAGAATATAAATCTCCATTAGACTTTATTGCTAAGAAATGACTGTGATTCTCACCACTTGATAATTTAGCAAATCCATTTCCAACCAATTTATGACGAACTTGGCCACCGGAAAACCCAGGGGTTTCAAATTGTGTTCCATCACCAATTTGTCCAAACAAATTATTTCCCCATGCATATAAATAAATATTACAATCATTGGGATTGACGGTTGTTGTTACGGGAGCTATTATAGAACGAGGAATATCTATAAAAACAGAAATAATATTACAATCATCTGTTACTGAATTACAACTACATGAAGAAGGCAAAGACTGAGTTATACAATCCTTTATTTGGGATGCTGCAAAAATTTGTAATTTTGTATTTTGTCCACTTTTATACCCGCCATAAACAAGGGTATCGTTATATTCATCCCAAAGATCTCTTCCTATTTCATCATAAAGGGTAAGAGTGCCATCGGAATTCATTTTATAAACATCGCCGCAAATTGTAAAAAGATATATATCTTCGCCTGCTCCACCCAGACCTGTGACTCCGCCATAGCCAGCACGGAAAGAGTTGCAACCAATTAATGATGTTGTTATATCATAGTTTTTTTCCAACAAACCAGATTCATAATCATACACTAGTATGTTCCAAGATGGGCTTGTAATCATGCAACCGCACGAAACTATTAGCTTTCCATTACTTGTAAGGCATATATCAGCAGCACTACTTAAGCTGCAGTTTGTTGGTAGTTCGGCACGCACGGTCACAGAACTTGTATTGTTTGTGTCAACTCCAACTATGATTCTGCCACCGCCTTCTGGGTATAGGGGATCCTCTGCTTTGGTTGTAATGATAGTCTCATCTCCATCGCAACTCATTCCAAAATTAGGCACAGAATCAGATAAAATTAATTGCCTTTTATATGACATTGTGAACGGTTCAAAGGACTCGATATCCCACTCAGTTATTATTGAACCATCACAATATCCCCCTATGCCATGTTCAAAATCTGGTGGGTGGACACCATTGACGGGTCCAATCCAAAATTTGTTTTTAGTATGAGCTATATCGATACAGTTAGGATTTGTTGGAAAATAATCTCCAAGAATAGGGTCTCCCCATACATCGTGACTTATTCTAGTTGATTTTTTAGAAGCTATATCATATTTATACAAGGCTAAATTAGGAAGAACCGTCACTCCGTATGGAGCATGAGGACCTATGGCTGCACCCAAATACAACATGCTAGAATCTGCGCATGGGGGTGATGTTGTAGTGGTTGTAGTGGTTGTGGTTGGTTCGCAGGGATCAATAATTTGAGGGTCACAATTTAGGCGAGAATTTTCACAAGATTCAGAGTTTTGCCAAACTGTGACGAGGGTATCAAGGGGAGCGCAACAAGGACACTTATAGCAAGCCCCGTTGTTTGGGTCGCCAACCATGCACCTTGGACGACAGTAACAACAACCGTCCCCCTCCCAATGACCAATTCCAAAAAAAGGATCATCTATTACAAAATAACAAGGCTCTTGAGTGGTCGTTGTATTTGGCATATTTTATATATACTTGCCAAGATAAAACTAAGGGCAATCACCCAAGGATGCTGCGCAATATGTTTGATCTGGGCAACAAACCCAAGTAGTTTCTGAGCAACAACCACAGTTACCAGCATTGTCTCCGCAGCATTTATCTGAGGGGTTGGGGCAAGGAAAGCCTCCGCAATTTTCAATCGTACAATTGTCAGGCGGGGATGTTGTAGGCGGGGATGTTGATGTTGTAGGCGGTGATGTAGTAGGCCCGCATTGCGAGGGATCATCACATCGGCCAACTGTGGTCACCGAACCAGCAGAGACACAAGAATTGAATATTTCAACGTCATTATCAAGAATTTGAACCCATTCAACGGTAGTGTGACATCCAGGAAATTGAGGATCTATATTCGGGCCACCCCAAGATTCACCTTCAACGCAAACCAATTCAAATGAAATGAGACCGCCTTCACCGATAAGCTCACTTGGAATACTAAATCCTGCTGCCCTATCTCCTCCGTCGATCATATTATCCAGATTAGCGGTTCCCAATACAGTATCATTAACTTTAACATAAAAAGTAGCTCCATCACATTGATGTCCACCAGGACAAGGACCCTCTGTGTTGCTATACTTAACGTTCATCGTTAATTCTCCGGGACAGCACGGACCATGTGTGGTTGTTGTGGGTTGAGCCTCGCAACCAGATGATTGGCAAGATGCAAGGCTACTAAAAAATCCAAGATTTTCACAAGTTTGGGAAACTCCGCCGAATTCAGAACTAGGTTGAACAAAAATTGAATTACACGAAGGGCACTCCCAACATTCAATTGAATTTGGAGGGGGATTGCAATCTCCATTAAGGTTAGATTCACAATCACTTCTACTAGAATAACCACCAGTCTGACACGATACAGAAAAACACTCTAAATCTGTACATTGATTAAAAGACCAACATGGAGCAGGCGTTGTGTTGGGTGGAGATGTAGTATTAGGTGGAGATGTAGTGTTGGGTGGAGATGTTGTGTTGGGTGGAGATGTAGTGTTGGGTGGAGATGTTGTGTTATACGAGCAATACAAAGCCAAATAATCACTATTGGGAAATACTCCCGGCCGAACACATGGATTTTCAATAGATAATAATGTGGTCTTTTTTGCTAAATAGCAGGATCCATCTTGTATGCCTATGTAATTTTCTAAATTAAGTTTATAACTACTAGGTAGCGTAAAACAAACATATTCATTATCAATAAATCTACCTGATTGATTTTCACCATAAAAAACCCAAGTACCTGTGGGGTTATTAATGTCATCAGGACCTATTGCAAAAAATCTTCCTTGCATAGTGGCGTTAGAATTTAATCCTCTCAAGAAAACAATTCCCGTACTATCCAATCCAGTCTGAATGTTTTGACAACCGGACGGTCTCAAAAAGCAAGGAGCCGAAGTAGTAGTTGGTGCAGGAGTCGTAATACAATCTTGTATCAAACTAACCAAAGTCCCATCTTTAATCTTATTTTTATAATCTAGTATTATTTGATTGAAACAAGAAATATTATTTTTACTTGTTATATGAAGATCATTTTCATCAAATTTAAAATATAATTTATCATAACCTAAATCAGCAATCCAAGTCATAGTTTTGTCTGTCGGACAGTCATTTTTAACTTTGTTTAAAGCAAAAGTTTTACATGGAATGTCACAGCAGTTCTGCGGAATTTCTGGGCAGCCTGGGCGGATAGTCGTAGTGGGTGCTGTTGTGGTTGGATCGCTAGTGGTGGTAGGCATGAATTATCTATGAATATAGATTTAGAAAATATCTTTCTTATTGATTAATAGAACTGATATATGTATAATCAAATTCATGAATTGGGTCATAAAAGATTTAAAAAATTGCAAAAAAGAGTATAAAACTCTATTATCTTCCACTCCTCTTGGCGATGACTATATGAGAGAAGGAGTGATATTAAGCAAAAAAAGAAAAAAAAATAGTTATTTTGCTGTCTGTTTGTATGATAAAAAAAAATTAATTGGATGGTCTATGTTGGATTTCTTTTTATCCAAAAATAGCAATTCCGTAAGAACTTATATCTACGTAAAAACAAAATATAGACGTAAAAAATTTGGCACTACGATATTAGAAAAAGCCAAAAAAACTGCAGAGATAAAATTTGGTAAAAAAATTAAGGTTATACCTCATGACAAAAATAGCCTTAAATTCTTTAAAGCGATAAAGATTACTAAAGAGGAAATTGTCAGAGGATATAAATACTAGGAGTTCATTATGATTATTTCACAAGATTTTAAATTAGATTTTCAAGACGTATTAATTGTTCCTCAAAGAACAACTCTTGAAAGTAGAAGCGAAGTTATCGTAGAGAGAAAATTTTATTTTTATAACTCTCCAAGGATTTGGGAGGGAATTCCAATCATGTGTTCAAACATGGTTCCTCTTACATCTTTGGCAATGGCAAAAAAACTATCGAACTATAAAATTGTTACCGCACTTCACAAATATTATTCCCACAAAGACTTAAGTAAAATAATCAATGAAGTTGGAACTGATTACGCTTGGGCAACAATAGGGAAATCAGAAGAAGATATTAAAAAAATAAAAAAGGTTTCTATAGATCTAAATAAAAATCCAAATATAGTAATAGACGTTCCCAATGGCTATATGGAATCTTTTGTTAAATTTTGCGCACAAGTAAGAGAAGAGTTTCCAGATAGTATAATTTGTGCCGGGAATGTCACAACACCAGAAATATGTGAAGAGCTTATAATTCACGGGAAAGTTGATATTTGTAAAATCCAAATAGGCCCAGGATCTCAATGCGAAACCAGAAAAATGACAGGTGTTGGATATGGAACTTTTTCATGTGTACAAGAATGTTCTCATGCCGCCCATGGTTTAAAATCAAATAAAAGCAGGTTAGGTTTGGTTATGAGTGATGGTGGTTGCAAAGATGTTGGTGATATATGCAAAGCATTGTGTGGTGGTTCCGATTGGATCATGTTGGGCGGCATGTTCGCAGGCACAGATGAATGCGAAGGAGAATGGGAATATGATGCGGAAAAAAATAAATCCGCACTTACATTCTATGGGATGAGCTCCCATTATGCCCAAGAAAAACATGGAGTTGGCAAAAAAGAATACAGAGCCTCAGAAGGCAAGGTATCTAAAATACCTTGCAAAGGCCCAGTAGCAGATGTTGTTCAAGAAATCTTGGGAGGAATAAGATCTTGTGGAGCTTATATTGGAGCCAAAAACCTTAAAGATTATTCAAAGTGTGCAAAATTTGTTAAAATTTTAAAATGATGAAGAAAATTTTGGCTAAATCTTTTTGCTACTCAAGGAATGGGAGTCGAGCGGGATATTTGACGAGATCGTCAAGAGTTCCGCCCCGCTCCAGCTGAGTGGTCGGCCTATTAAAAAATCGATTCTTTAGACATTGCCCAGATCTATTCCGTGGTTTGCTCAATCCACTCGGAGATCATCGCTTAGATCGCTAGATAAATTTTTATTTTCTAATTCAGATCTGATTACGGTGACTTCTTGAGGAGCATCTATACCTATACGAACTTTATTGCGGTTGTCAATCCTGACAACGGTGATTTTGATATCGTCGGCACCTGGGCTCTTCAGAACAATTGTCTCATCCTTTTTTCTACTGAGAACTAGCATATAATTCCTTTCATCTTAATGTGTAATCTTCCACAATCAATATAGTGTGTCTTTCTCAAAAATTTGACAAAAAACAAAAAATATAGATAATATAATCATGGAAAATATCAAAATCTGGCGACTGCATCCAAGAGGCTGCCGAGTTGAAAAAGCAGAAAAAACTTGCTTGGGAACTGCTAACTCTGCCGCTGTACGTTGGTGTGGTCCTTACACAAACGCAAATAAATATGGATTTTGGATATATCCTCCAATAGATTTCAATTTTATTTATAAAAATGGAAAATTCGAATATGAATACCTAGAAGATTACGGAGATGATGACCACGAAATTATAAAATCACTAATAAAGCCGTGCGACAACTCTAAGCCAGATAAATGGCTTCCTGAAGATGGCAGAACCAAATTCACTTGGGGAATGGTCGAGCCAAATGTCATACAAATTTGGACAGGGTTGATTTTTCAAACTCCTCCAGGATGGTGCTTACACATCAGAAGTCCTATTAACTTTCAACACACAAAATACCGTGTAATGGAAGCTGTTTTAGAAACTGATTGGATGCAATATGACATATGGATAAATTTAGTTTGTAATCAAGATGGAAAATTTGAAATAAATAAAAATATTCCAATTGCTCAATTGTTGCCGGTAAGAAGAGAAAGTTTTGAAGAGAAATGCGAAATTCAAGAGGAAAATATAAACCGAAATTCAAGAGAAAGTAATAAAGTGTTTGAATATTATCTGCACTATAATAAAAAAAAGTTCGAAAATGGCGGAAAACAACTTCTAACAGCTGATGGATCTTTGACGAAAGACTCTGGTACTTATCATAAAGAAAAAAATAAAATTTTAGATAAAGAAATGGAGCCAAAATGCCCTTTTCAACAATCTAAAAATTTTATAGGAAGACTATTATCAAAAAAAATTCCCCCTCCCGGTTAAGAGAGGGGGAATTGTCATAAACTAAAATAGCTGCTGGCTGCAGACTGTTATTGCTGGGACATATGCGCCACTAATTCCCGAGCAGAGCGAATTTGTTGCTCTACATGTAGGATGAAATAGTCTAGAGCGTGTATATGTGGTTGATGGGTTCGTTGGATCTTTTTTGCTCAAGCATTTAAATTGTGAATATATTTTCACATATTTTAATTCAAGAGCAGTTTTTTCCATTACTGGTCGGCCGTTGGCGCCGACAATAATTAAACCATTATCATCCATTTTTGGCATATCAACTATCTTTGAGACGTCCATAACTTCATATTTAATATTATCTACTTCATTATCGCCTATAAAATATTGTATAGATTTGGCAACCAACTTATTAGAAGCCCAATCCATAGTCATATCTTTTCTGGCTACATAGTATGCGTTGTAGCTATATGAGTAATCATAACCAACTATATATAGATTAGAATCCATTCATACCTCCTTGTTAAGGTTGGCATCATTGCCAACTATTAGTATATATTAAACTTTAATGGTAATTTTCTATTATCTTTACAACTATATATTTTAATTAAACATAAAAAAGAAAAAAATTCATGAGCAATAATACATGTAATTATCTAACTAAAATTATTAATATTCCCGGAGACTGGCGATCCGTATCTTGTTCTTCCAATGGCACGAAAATAGTGTGTATTAAACGGTATGATGGTTTATACCGCAGCATAGATTCTGGTAGTACATGGGTGAAAAAAATCAATTCCCCAGGTGATGGATTTTCTCATATTTCTGGCGACGGCCAAATAGGAATTTTTATATCACGCTACACATACAATGATATATATGTATCTCAGGATAGCGGACACACCTGGGTCAATAAACAACCGGGTCTCCCATTACAGGAATTTACTCCCACAGAATCTAGAATAATTTGCTCATCATATAGTGGAGATACTATTTTTATAGTGCCTGGTCTTTATGCGAGTTTAACAGGTTATTTTTACAAAAGCACAGATAAAGGAGATACTTGGACAAAAATTACATCGGGATTAGAGCCCTTTACATCCATATCTTGCTCAAGTGATGGTAATACAGTATTGGCTACAGGAAAATCCAATGTTTATATAAGTAACGATTCTGGGCTGTCCTGGAGTGTACGCACGTTACCCGTGGCATTAAACGAGCAAGCGGATTGTGAACAATTATATGCTTGCTGTATGTCAAGCAATGGCACCTCTATGATGGCTTCAATCAGAGAAAAATTCAATGACACCCCATGTAACAGTCAAACAGTTTATGGGTCATTTATTAGTAGAAACGGCGGGTCTACCTGGGTCGGAGTGGACATAATAGCATCGCAATTAGCTTGTTCAGATGACTTTAGCACAATTTTAGCCGGAGCGGCTGGTTCGTATTCATATAGAGTTAGTAAAGATGGGGGAAATTATTGGGCAAATATAATTGATCAAAATAATCCTGATTCTTTCAGGTATATTAGCGGGGTAGATTTAAATAGCACAGGAGATAAGCTTTATATATCAGCTAGTGGCGCCAACTCTGTGTATGATAATGAGTTTATATACTCGGTAAATTGCGAAACTTTGCCTCCTATACCAGGCACTACAACTACAGCAGCACCTACTACAGCAGCACCTACTACAGCAGCACCTACTACAGCAGCACCTACTACAGCAGCACCTACTACAGCAGCACCTACTACAGCAAAAGAAATATGCTTCAGGGTAATTTGTCCAGATAACGATTGCGTATCAAATGTAGTTTGCATACCGGTAAACACTGCCCCGGAGGCACCGATTGATCACTCTTGTGATTGCATAGATTGTGGAACATGCCCAGAAGCGCCTCCCTTTGTTACTACAGTAGCACCTACAACTACAGTAGCACCTACAACTACAGTAGCACCTACAACTACAGTAGCACCTACAACTACAGTAGCACCTACAACTACAGTAGCACCTACAACATCTCCGCCTGCTGGATGTTGTGAGGGGGCTTGCAACCCAATGGAGAAATGCTGTTCAGATGGCTTTGGCAACTGCGATTGCTGCCCAGAAATTAACTGGGTTTGCTGTCCAGGAAACTTGAATTGTGCAGCAACCTTGGCCGATTGCCCTCCTCAGTGATCCCTTAGTTTTATCTTGACAAGTATATATAAAATATGCCAAATGATGCTAATTTTAAAATATACGGATTTTGCAATAAATTAAAGATACACTGCATGGAACTTACAGATGAGGGGTTTATAGCAGGAGGACAAAATGCAATAAAAAGAAAGTATTATTGGAATAGTGAAAAAGGTTTTGTTTACGGGGATGGAACAAGTGTGCAAAACCCTCCTTGGGCAATAAATAACAATAAAATAAGATTAAATTTTGAAGATGATATAAATTGTTCCAAATACAATAAGCATAGACAAAAAGCAACATGCAGAATCCACATCAATCCTTTTGAACAAAAAAATATAAACTTATCTTGGATTGGAATGGCGGAACAAAACTCTTCAGATAACGAATATATGGAATTAAGGCTAGATGGACAAAAAATTGCTAGTTCTGGTTCTGTTGGGGATGGCAAAGGTTGTTCCTCTATGGTTTCTGTGGTTTCCAAAGATTCAGAAGGAAACATAATATCACCTTCGGCAGTTTTAACATTAGCAGAAGGTCTGAGTGTAATAGACATACTTTTAGATACAAAAAACGAATTCTTCCACACAAATTCATATTATGAATTTACAATGGATCCATTTACTTGTATGTGTGATCTAGAAATAGATCAAGTAACACATACGGGAGAAATGTCAACTGGTGGCGCAGAAAATTTCATAATAGAAATGATCAATAACAAAAATTGCTGCAGCAGAGTTCAGTATAAATTAGATTGCGGAGATTGGATTGATTATCCTATCTGCTCGGTCACAGAAACCACAACCACAACCACAATTGGTCCAGCTTGCCCCGGTAATTGTGATAATAACTTAATACTGAACGGGGATTTTGAATTAGATGCTCCAAATATGGACCTGGGAACGGCTCAACATTGGGTAGTGGACAATGTGGATGTAACATCCGTAGAGTTATCGGGTCCCAATAAAAATGTTTGGATAGATTTAAATGCATGCTCTCCAGGTTCTATGGAACAATCTTTTTCAACTATTATTGGTCAACAATATATATTGTATTTCAATATGGCAGGAAATAGCGCATGCACCCCCTCTAATCCGTGCGACGAAAGAACAGATAATATAAATAATGTTAAAACTTTCAAGGTTTCTGTTGCTGGCGTGGTTCAAAACTATACATTTGATACCAGTAGTACTCCGAATTTAATCCCAGGTAAAATAGCAGATTATTCAGGGATGGGATGGACTTCAGAATCCTTGATATTTACTGCGGTGGAGTCTACTACAACCTTGAGATTTGAAAGCACCTGCAGCTCTTGCGGATGCTTTGGTGCAGCAATAGATTGCGTAGAAGTTTGTACTATAGCGGCAACTACAACATTGGCTCCTTGTGTAAATTTAATTACCAATGGAGACTTTAGTTCGCCATCATCTTTAAATGGTAGATGCACAAACAGTATAGGCGTAGATAATAGACAAGACTTAAATGGAATTCTTCAAGTAGCCCCTCCTTGGTATCTTTGGCCGAACGGCGACGTTTTTTCTTTTTATTATTGCAATAATTCATTGCCAAACAATAGATTTGTTAGTTTAGGATTATCAGTTAATAGGGCTTATTTATCACAAACTATATCAACAGTTATAGGAGCCACATATACATGCTCCTTTGATATGGGGTGCTCACCCGGATACAACGGCTTAAACTTAACATCTAGGTCGTTGGACGTGTTTGTTTCACCAGGAGTTGATCTAAAGAATACTTTTAATATAGATAATGTAGTCACAGGCAATACTTACGAAAGTTTAGGATGGATGCGTAAATCATTTCAATTTACTGCGACTTCTTCCTTAACCATGATTACGTTCCGGACACCAAATGATTCATTGAATGCTATTCCAAACGGTAATCCTGGGGTCGAGTGTTTGTCTGTGATAGATAACGTGGAGGTTTGCCTAGAAACTTGACTAAAATATAAAAATGATAAATAAACACTTCGTAATAAACCAAATAGAATTAGATGATACAAATTTTGATGCACCAATAACAAAATTGGATGTACCAACTACATCACCACCAGACACACCAACTACACCACCACCCAGGTGTCCTAGTTTTTGGATAAACTCAGGTGTAAACGCAGAAGTATTTTATAAGAAAAACTCCGGTCCTTGTCCTGGCGGGCATCGTTGCGACAGAGCTGTTTTCGATTTATATGTAAATGATTCATTGGTAAAAGAAAACATAAATTTAAATAATTTATCAGATGGAGGAGATCGAACAAGCGGAGTCTTTTCAATTCCCACAGATATACTTTATTGGGATATCAATTGCGAATGCAGCTTCTATTTTAACCTAAAATGTAAGTTATCTTGTGATTGCCATAAAGGCTTGGCTTGGATTATAATTAAAAATTCAAGCGGTAAAGTTTTATATGATAACTGTATACCAAATGATGAGTATGTATTTATAGGGACTTCTTGTAAATCTAATCAAAAATTGCCAGATATTAGTTGCTACAAATGTTCAGATTGCGAATTATTCCAAACACCAACTTCAAATATCGAAGATACTTGCGAATCTTTGGGTTACTTCTCAAACTTTACTGATTGTAATAATGTTTGCACTACAACTACAACCACAACTACAACCACCACGGCGGAACCGCCTTGGTCGCCCAGATGCAATAGTTTAATACTAAATGGAGGTTTTGACCAAGTTATTGGAGGTGGGGTTGGCCCCGATGCTACACACTGGTCGCTACAGAATGTATTGTTTCAATCAATACTTCCTATGCAGCCTGGGGGAATTTTTGTGAATCTAAATGGAGGAGATACTAAAACCGGATGTTCTCCTGGGTACATAGAGCAATCTTTTTCCACCGTAGTAGGCAATCAATATACATTGTATTTCAATATGTCTGCCGCCATAAATACATCTAATTTTCCTACAAATGAATATAAAGGACTCACGGTTACTGTGGCCGGGGTTACCGAACCTTACGAGTTTGACACCAACTTGCAACAAACGCCTACCTATCAGGGAATGGGATGGGTTTCAAAATCTTTAATATTTACTGCAGTGGATGCTACTACGACCTTAAGATTTGAAAGCACATATAACGGCTGCTGGGGACCTGCGATAGATCGTGTTGAAGTTTGCGAGAATACAACAACTACAACTACTACAACTACTACAACTACTACAACTACTACAACTACTACAACTACTACAACTACTACAACTACAACTACAACCACTACAACCACTACAACTACTACAACTACAACTACTACAACTACTACAACTACACCTTCGCCTGGTTTCAGGCTAAAAGATTTTGGAAATAAAAGCCAATTGTTATCTCAAACAGAAGTAGAAGATGAAATTAAAATGGAGTTTACAAATTTTTATGATATTTACGACAATAAAAGAAGAATTCAGAGAGGGCTGACTCAGCCTAGTTATTGGGCCATAAACAGATCTAAAAATTTAGCGGATCCATTAATAGAACTTTCGTCTGGGGCCAATGATACCGACAATAATCTTTATAGAGCAGACAGCATTTATGAAGTTCAAGGACCGTATATCGGAGATGATGTGAGCGGCCTTATTTATATGGGCGATCGTAGGCCAGGGGATACTGCCTCTCTTAATTTTTCTTCATCAAATAAATTTTCTGCTGATCGTGTTCCAAAAATTAATATTGTCGAAAATAGAATAAAAGTGTCTACGGCAAATAATTCAAGAGAATATGAAAGAGATAGTAACATATTAGAAATGTCTAATTTAGAAATAGTAGCAGAAAGTAAAAAAATAAAGAAAGTCTTAAATCCATCAAAACTTAATATTGTTACAGCAGGAGATAGTACTTTAGAAAAAACATCAACAGATTCAGGTTATTATCTGGCTTCGACAATAGACATATATACTATTGATCAAATCAATTTATCGAATCCTCCAAAGTTTTCAATAAGTGGAGCAGGTGTGTTATATTTCGGTAACTCACAAATAGGTAGCGGTTCATTAAAAATTACAAGTTCGGGCATTAGTAAAGATGTAGATTATGGCCAACTGTCAGTTCTGGGATATCCTTCGTGTAGTGTTGCAGTTTACGATGGAGACTTGATAGAATTTAATGCCGAGCATAGTTCATTGTCTACGATAATTTTTATGCCTTATTCAACTATGACTTTAGGATTGTATGATAAAAGTATTTCTGGAATAGTGGCGAACAATCCTGGGGTATCGGATTCTGGGGCGAGTTTTTATAAATATGAATTAGTGAGCGGGGATGGAAGCAATGATAATTCTAGATTTAGTATAATTAATAATTGGCCCAATGGATTTTTAGTATGGAATGAAGATTCTACTGGTCTAACCGCTTCGTCTCAATTGTCAGTAAGAATTAGAGCAAAAAATGCAGAATATGGCACTATTATTGCTGAAAATTCAATAACATTTTCTATAATTCCTGCATCGAATAAAACATTAAGCCTTCCTTCCAATATACATCCTACAATTCAAGATAAATTAATAATATGCAGAGGAGATAGTTTTGTTTTTTATAGCATGTACGGCGACGGTGCTCGTAATATTTTTGTTCTAAAACCCTTTGGCAAAGGAGTTGATTCAGTTATTGATCCGTATAAACAAGTAAATATTAAAGAAAATCTTAATATGGTTTATGAATTTAAAATAATAGGAGAAACAGAGTGGAATATTTTTTTAATTAGTTCCCTTCATAGTCAAGGGACGAATTATTATCTCTATCTTAGCACGGATGATCTATACTTTAGAAGTCCATGGCAGGGTTCCTTTATAATTCCTAGTTGCAAAGATGTTCAATTTAGGTGCTATATTTGTGATGGAAAACCTGATTCTTTAGGACCTTTAGGGTCAGGTCCATACATATACTCTGATATTATTAAATTTCCTCCACCCAATAAATTAGACTGTGATGATTCTAGTGTTTTTGAACCATCAAATTTTTACGTATCTTTTGACCCTTAAACTCTTTGGTGAATATGTATAATCGAGAAAAACTATTAGAACTATTTGAAAAGCACAATGCTCATGGAATAGGGCTTGGCAAAAAAACTGTAGATGGGCAAGAAACAGATGAAATCTGTGTGGTATTTTATGTTGATGAAAAAAAGTCAATTTCTAATCTTACAGAAAAAGAAATTGTACCAAAAAATATAACTCTTGAAAAAAAACAATATGGCACTGATGTGCTTGAATTAAAAAAACCAGAATTATTAGGGTGTTGCGACACAAGATACACACCTGGCATCACAAATAGAAATAGAATAAGGCCAATAAAAGGCGGAATTTCAATAGGAAACATTTATGATTCTAAGTGGTTCACAGGAACATTAGGGCTAATATGTATAGATCAAATTGATAATAGTATAGTTGGATTGACCAATGTGCATGTTACAAATGCAAATCAATTAAACAATTTAAATAATTCAAAATATTACAACACATTTAATAAGCAAATGACCCAGCCCAGTTATCCTGATGCTGTGGTTGCTCTCGGTCCTCCTTATGAATTGCCAATTTCCAATCATATAAGTCAGACTTCAATAGGAATAATAAAAAGATTTTGGCCAATAACTACAAAAAATAATAATATTGTTGATTGTTCATTAATTAGCATTTCTCAATCTAATGGGCTTATAAATAACACATCGTTCGGAATACATGGAATAACGGATAATATAATTCCTTGGGCCACAGAACAAGAAATTGAAAATCTTACATTAGGAACTTTGGTTCAAAAAAGTGGCAGATCAACAGGATTAACCGGCACTGGATATAACACTAGTCCTTGTAAAGTTGAAATAACTTCTTTAAATTATTCATTTCCAATCATATACTCAGAAACAGAAGTTACATTTCAAGACACCATTCAGTTTAGGTATACTGCTGATGGTAACCTATGCAACAGAGATATTGTTAGTCCTATTGATGGAGGAGACTCTGGATCTATATTAATTGCCAATATTGGAGGAGTGGAAAAAATAATAGGATTGAACTTTGCCGGCAGCACTCAATACGGAATTGCTTGTAAAATCAATAACGTTAAGGATATACTAAAAGTTAGACAACCAACGGCTTCGGATTTGTCTAATTTGAAATTTTCAAATCCCAATAATTGGAAATATATAGCAATTGACAAAGATTTAGAATCCGATGGCCTAGTTAACTATAAAGGAAAAGAATATTGGCAAATAGGAAATATTCCTTACAAAATAGATGTTCCAGATGATTTTATAACTACAACTACTACAACTACAATTCAACCTTGATACTTATTTGTGGATATTCCACTACCGGTAAAATAATTAGTGTTAGGTGAGTAAAAAGCCGGGGATGGTCATCCACCACTAGAGGTTGTCGGTGTAGTTGGAATCAACTCGGCCTCAGAGAGTGGGTGTGTTAGTGCGAACATCTTAGAATCAATGTATCATAAAGCCCTAACGCTCCTTGTGTTAAAGTTTTAGCACAAACAACAGCAATAGTATTTATTGAAGTTAATCCTATATTTGCTACTATGTTAACTTGCTCACCTATTTGCCAATTTTCTAGATTACTCCCCGGGTATAGCAATGAATTCTGCCCTCTTACCACACGAAAAACTGGGTGCGTTGATAGAGCAAAGGCGGTCCATGAGCTTCCAGAGCTGACTCCAGTTATTACCCAACTTGTATCACCCACGCCTCCTCCGCCAATAGACCATTCAGAAAAACAACTATTATCGATTGTAGAACAGTTGTCAATAGTTGTGAGAGTAGGTGTTAGTGTTGGTGTATTAGTTGGGGTTGAAGTAAGTGTTGGGGTTGAAGCCGGAGCATTTTCACATCTCAAGCTAAACTTTACACCATTGTTTTTAACAAGTCTAATAACTTTTGTTATGTGTCCATCAACAGTATCACAAATAAAACTATAATCTCCATTTGCAGTAATCAAATCATCACTTCTTGAACTATTTTCTTTTAAATTATCCTGGAAATCAAACTCTATTGGAAAACAACTTTTAAAAATTGTGGGCGTAAGAGTTGGAGTAGGCGTTAAAGTTAAAGTAGAAGTTGGTGTTGGGGTAGAAGTTTGGGTGAGAGTGGGAGTTGATGTGGGGGTTGTGGTAGGCGTTAATGTGGCAGTGGTAGTAGGCGTAAGAGTTTGCGTTAATTCAGGAGTAGTGGTTGGAGTTAAAGTTGCGCCAAAAGTATATGTGAGAGTAGGAGTTAAAGTAGGAGTCTGTGTTGCACTGGTGGTTGGTGTCGGGGTAGCTGTGGGCGTGCTAGTCGGTGTTGGGGTTATAGTACTTGTTAATGATAAGGTTGGTGTACTAGTTGGCGTAAAAGTAGGTGTGGGCGTTGGAATCAAACACGTACCAATAACCTCAAATTCCCATTCTGTGGATGCTCGTAAACTTTTTATAAGTAAAATTCCACTCTCAGGGGCCAATAAATCTTTATTGAATAATAAAGTCCCTTCCAGGCCTCCCTGAACAGTACCGTACCCCTTGCTTATAAGTTCTTGATCAAAACTTGGATCGCCAACGAAACCAGACGAATACTGATTATTATTCCAAATTATCGTAAATCTTACTGGTGGAACTGGGCCTGTGTCATTATTGGGATTTAATTTATATTTTATCCCGTTCAGTCCGGTATTTGGCCCAAAATCAATTACATACTTATAATCTAATTTATACATAAGTTTAAACCTAAAGAATATATATATGTATATGTTAAACTTCAAAAAATGGATAGAAAACACAACTTTAGGAACAGAGAACGTAGATGAGTCTCAAATAGACAGAATATACGATAAAGCTAAGGTTTCCGTTAAATTAGTTCAATTATATGGAAGAGAAACAAATCAAAAAATATTAAATAATATATCTACTGTTGCAAATCTAGCCTCTGGCGCTTATGGCTTATATAACTCAAAATATAACAAAAAAGTCATAAATCAAAATGCAATGAATAAAATTAGATTTAAATTTGGAGAAGACATAATAAAAAACAACAAAATAAATAATGTTCCAGAAGCTGTGATAAGAAAATATATACCCGATATTTCTGATAACGAGGTGCAGCAAAGTGATGTGATATATGTCAATGTCTCAAGGATAATTTCAGAATTTGGCGACACCGGCAGAGCAGTACTTGAAATAGCATCCACAATAGTGCACGAATCAACGCATGAAAAAGAAAGAGAAGAAAAAGGATACACCAACGAAACTGGGCCTGTTATGGCTGAAAAAAAGTTTTTAAATTGGTTCAAATCAAATCAAAATAGATTATTAACCCTATTTCCGCAAATCAAATTATGATCATACCATCTAAAAATAATCTATCAGTAAAAAAGAATCTAACTAATTTAGGATTTAATCCAAGCTGGAACAATCTTGAATGGCATTCAAGACAAAAAGAAGTTGAAATGTTATTTTCAAAAGATGGATATAACAAAAAAATGCCAGCAGTCTACAACAGAGAAGAAAAAGCTGTTCTTTGTGATAAAAAATGGAATTTTAATAGCAATTGCCCCTCACCTTCAAGTTTTTGGCCAAGTCCAAGAAATTGTTGGAATAATGGAATCGGAAACGCAACCACTGAATTTTGCGTTCCGAAAAAACTAAGCAAAAATTCAGTAAAACAAGTTAATAAAAAAATACCCTTCTCTAAGGGAGACAGTTTATTTGTTCATCTAAAAAACTATTTTGAATCAAACAATAGATGGGATAAGAGTCAATTTTGTTTAGGAAGTTTTTGCGTTACTCCAACTCCTACTCCAACAACAACAAAAATAAAACCAACTCATACTCCAACAAGAACTCCGACTCTTACAAGAACATTAACAGCTACTCCCACCCCAACATTAACGTCGACATTTGGATTAACTCCTACTCCTACAACAACTTATGGATTAGATCCCACACCTACTTTAACACCTACTTTAACGTATACATTTGGACTAACTCCCACACCAACCACCACTTTCGGATTAGCTTTAACGCCAACTCCAAGCTACGGATTAAATCTACCCACTCCAACACCAACAACAACAAGCATCGAAAATATAGTAGCAAGACTATCCTCGGATGTTTATCTAAATTTAGATTTTGAATCAATTGACTCTAAGTTGGTTACACAGAACGATTCAATTGTTAACATAAATGTATCAATAGAAAATATATTATCAAAGGGAATCATAGATGGCCGTGTTAACTGCAATGACAAAGAAGATAATTTCTCAGTAGAAACGCCCCCGGAAACTACGACCACCACAACCACAGAAGAACCAACCACAACCACAACCACAACCACAGAAGAACCAACCACAACCACAACCACAACTACAACCACAACTACAACCACAACACTAGCCCCAACTACATTACAATTAACATCGTATCAAATGTGGATGAACGGATTAGACGTTGAATATACCTCGGGTCCTATATACAATAAATATGAGTATATGTCACGATATGGCGGCTCATTAAGTTGGAGTATCAGTGATTTAGTAATAAATGGGCAGTCAATAGTCGGCGGAGGATCAGAATACAACAGAACAATAAATGCTGCCGGTACGGTCTACAGAGATGACGGCAACGGAGTTGGAATTGCCAACTGCGTTGATATGTTAAATGTAATCATGGATGATTTTGAATTAACAACAAGATTTGAAACTTATAGTGGTTCATTAATTCATGCCAATTACTACACAGCTGATAATTTCAGTTTAACAATAACTGAATCTTATAGTTTGGTTGATTCCAACGATCCTTTAAATCCTAGTGTGTATTCGATCTTGGCAGATGGTAGTGGTATAAAGGATGGGATCGCTGGTGCACCTGATACAGATTGGCAATAAATATTTAAATTCCGCCCTCGTATCGATCAACCCAGCCAGCACTCTTAGAATGCATCCATACAACCCATTTTTGTGGCTTGACCTCACAATTAAATTCTCTCCACACCTTTAAATAATCTTTATCTTGCTTCATCATGTTTATTTCATTTTCATCGGCATCTCTTCTGTTTATAACAGTTCCATCATTCAATTCAAATGAAACTACCCAAAAATCATAGTCATCATGCTTTAATTGATTGTGATAAATATCAATACAGTGCTTGAATATCTTCAAGAAAGAATTCTTGTAATCTTCATCATTATCTATTACAGGATTGGGAGGATTTTTTAAATCCAGGGTAAACTGCTGGACTGCTCTCATTTTAAAATTAAGTCCGCTATACCTCTCATACTCTTCCAAAGTTCTTTCTTTGCCAAAGTCATATGGACCGAAATCAATATCTTTTTTTTCTCCATCCATCTCGAATAATTTTCGATTTCTTCTATGACAGGTATCGTTCTTCTCTACCCAATTCTTATCGTCATCCCACTGTTTTGTTCTTCCTTGACGGGTATATTCATGCCAAGCAATTATCTTGTGAGGATGAAATAGATCATAACCACAAGTATATGCTCTTACTGCTATGCTAATCTCTTCTCCATGAAAATAATAGTTTGGATCGTGTTGAACTTCTTTAGCAAAACTGCCTGGGGCAAAACAAAAGTGAGCACTATAAAATCTAGCGGGGATTGGCTCTTTTAGATTTTGCCATCCTTCTATGTGTCCTGGCAAGAAGAATACAGCTCCTTCGGGTATAAACCTGTCGAAATTCATTCTCCAAGGCTCTTGAACACGCTCTGCTGGGTCGTTCAATGGATTAAAACTTGGAATATACGAAGTGATTAAAGGCTTCTTGTGTCCTTTTTGTTTTAATTGTTCGAGAATGTTTATGCATTCAGTGTCCCAATTTTTAACAAATCTATGGTGGCTATCTATTTGAAAAGTCCAATCTTCTCCTCCATAGCTCTGTTGGGTTAGGTTTCGTGCCCAACAAACACCACGACTATCTGTGTGTTTAATATCCAATATTATAAATCTTGGATCATTTTTATATTCGTCTAAATTATCCCAAACATCTTCTGATGAATGTTGCCATGCGATGCAAATTTTTAAATTCTCAGGATGCTCGGCATTTGCAATCATATCTCTGAGAGTGTGAATTAACTGATTATCTCTATATGATGCTATTTGTACATATATAGAGTTTTTCTTAACATCATTTGAATTGCCAATAGTTTTATTTTTCTTCTTTTTCATTTTCTATGCCTTTAAATAATGTGTCCACAGCACGATCTTGCTGAAGTAATATTAACTTTGCTTTTAATAGAGTTATTTTTTCACGAATAATTTTTCTGTTTGTGATTGCTTCTTTTTCCTTAAGAATCATCTCCCTCTTAAAGCTATTTAAAGCACCAACATAACTGGAGGCTAATTCAGAAATATCTTCTCCAGAAACTTCAATCTGTCTGCTTAATTGACTTTCGAGAACTTCTGCAACTTCTCTCATTCTGGCATACTCAAGATCATCTGGGGACCTTGTTTTTTCGTATATCTCGAGAGAATCGAGAAGGATATCGATTTCTTGATCTGTGAAACTTTTTGTATTAATCATTTTTTAAATTCTATTGCCAAGGGTTCTTTTGCCCCAGGCTCAACTGTTCTTTTAATTTGTATGAGTAAAAAGGCATCAGAAAAATCTTTATTTTCTTCTTTTTCTATTAATTTTTGAATTTTTGCACAAATTTCTTGACATTGAATCTGTTTTTTTAAGTTAATAGCAATCATTTAACTTCTCTTAGGAACGTGAATTCTTACTTCGTAACCGCCCCAAATATCAGTAATCAAATCATTGATGAAATTCCAATTTCCCCCAGCAGAACCGGCGCCAAATTTAGGAGCATGAATTTCCAGTTTATTAGAATCAACGGAGTTGTAATTATTTTTAATAAAGGCCCCCAACAAGGACATACACTTAACTAAACTCAAGTAATTAAGTGGTCTTGTGTTTTTCTTTGATGGTAAACCATTTTGAGCAATCATGTTTACAAAAATAAGATTTCTTTTTTTATTGTCTCCATCAATTTTAATTACTTGATTTTCACCAAGTTTATAAACACCCATTAATTCATAATTTGCTTTAACTATTGGATAATTTCTGGCTACTGCTGTGGCGAACCCAGAGTCAAAACTACCAATATTATTAACAATGTGGGGAACAATAATATCTGTTGATGTGTTATTGTTTATAAATTCAAAAATATCATCATAAACTATGTAGGGAGAATTTGGGCGAACATTTGTTTTCATGTTTTTTTTCCTATATTGGATGCTTAGATAATATGTTATTTCACAAACAAAATCAATAGTATCTTTAAAATATTGATTTAAACAAACTATTATAAGTATAAATCAAGCACAAATACACGAAAAATGTCTTCTTTAATAAATAATAAAAAAAGTTTTAAAATAAAAACTAACGATAACTCTTGGAGATCATTAGGATCTCTGCATATAGACAATAATTCTTTTTTATATTTAAAATTTAAAATATTAGGTAAATACGACTATAATCAATATAAAATTTATGAAGAAAATATAGTAATAAATTTATTCGAAGGCAATTTAAACGTTATCGATAGACAAGTTGCGGCAAATTCTGGGTCTGTTGATGCGGAAGTTTCAATATTTCCAGATTTTGGCCCACTAAGAACATATAGAGGGGCAAATTATCAATCATCCACCATAGGAGCATCTACAAGATACACAGACTATCCAAATGCATCTTTTAGCTATCTTGGATTCAGACTAGCGTCATTAACAAATCCATATGGACATATTTATACTGGAAATCCGACAGATTTTTCTGCTTATGTTTTGGTGGGAGACAGTAAAAATGAACCTAATAAATATGGAAAAAGCGCAACAGTAAATGGATTGGGAGGAGTATCCTATGATTACTATATTCGTAGATGTCCAATAACAAACAATGAATATGCTGAATTCTTAAATTCAGTAACAACTGGATTTGTTGATCCATATGGTCTTTTCGACAATAGAATGAGCACAGATCCTTCGGGAGGAATATTAAAATCAGGAAGTGATTTTGTTGCAAAAACTGGGATGGGGACCAAGCCAGTTAATTTCGTAAATTGGTTCAGTTGTGCACGTTTCTGTAATTGGATGCATAGCAATAAATCGGCAGTTGGTACTGAGAGCGGAGCCTATAAATTAAATGGCGCAACCAGCGGAATATTTAAAGCCAATCCAGAAAGCAAATATAGACTTCCAACTGAAGATGAGTGGTATAAAGCAGCATATTATGATGGATCTTTATTATATTATAATTACTCTACCCAAAGCAACACAATACCAGATCCAGTTTTGGCGAGCAATAATGGGAATGCAATATCCACGGGTAATTCAGCTAATTATAATAACAAAGCACTTTATGATGGATTTCCAATACCAACAGGAATAGGACGCTCCAAAGTAACAACAGTGGCAACTAACGGAGATCCTAGTTATTATGGAACTACTGACCAGGATGGAAACGTATCTGAATGGACTGATGCATTAGACAACAGAATGACAATATCTGTGAAGGGTGAATCAGGTTCAAACATATTGTGGAAAGGTGAAATTGAAGTACTTGATATATTATCCAAGGAAGGTGGCGGGATGGGACAACCTAAAGTTCCGCCAACGCCCACACTTACCGCTACAATATCAACACCAACACCTACTAAGACACCAGTAACACCAACACCTACTAAGACACCAGTAACACCAACACCTACAATAACACCTACGCTGACGAGGACGCCCACAGGCACAGCTGTCGCAACTCAGACCCCAACATTAACCCACACAAAGAGTACTCCGACAATAACAGCGACAAGAACACAAGCAGCCACAAGAACTCCTACTCGTACACCAACATTAACCTCAACACCAACATTAACCGGCACGCCCACACTGACACCCACATTAACTTCTACAAAAACATTAACTCCAACATTAACACTAACTCCAACAAAGACAAGCACGCCAACATTAACAAGAAGTAATGGAGGTGGCCCATTGCCAACTCAAACAATGACAGCCACATTGACGCAAACATTAAACGATGGATCAATAATTTGCGGAGACACAGACAGTGGAGGAGGACCCGTAACAACCACTACTACAACAGTTGGACCAACTACAACCGCTGGGCCAACCACAACCACAACCACAACTACCGTTGCTCCGTGCCCCGGTGATAGTATAAATTATATTCTAGGTTTATGCCTAGGGCCTATTTCGGGTGGCATCTGCAGTCAACAAAGTAGCGGGAACTTAAGCGTTAAATATATACAAAATGATGTACTTAATCCTAACTACGGACTTTTAGACACAACAAGTTGCAACCAAGTTACAGTACATTATTTAGCAAGTTCTAGGGCAGACTCAATAAGTAACTATTCAATTGGAGAAGTAAGAGCCACCAGAGTAACACCTTCTGGGTTGGGGGCCAGTCAAACTATATTCACATTTGATTATGCGACATCAACACAAACTCCCGCTGGGGCTGGGCCATTCCTGCCTACTGCAAACGGATATGATTGGGAGCCCACTATAAACTCTGCAGTATTATTAAATGCATTCGGAATAACAAGTTCCGGAGAATACATATTCCTCGTAGAGTATAGGGCATATAATTGCAATGGAACTTCTGATTGGCGAAGAATAGGTGATATTGATGAAAGCGGTCCATTATGTAACGAGGTTCCCGGGGCAGGTGGAATTTACAAAGTTTGCGGAACAATAACAGTAACTGTACCCTAAATAAAATATTATGAGTAATAAAGCTAAACATCAATATACGTTAAATCTTGGAAATTGCACCGGTACATTCATTTTAAATTATGATGCATCAAATCCACCTAACGTAGCATCAGTTCCTGTAAGATTCACAGTAGAGTGGAACGGAAAAATAACAACCTCTGGTTTTGTGGGAGATCATGCACATGACCTACAATTATCTGCTCTTGGATTCCCTGCGGTCAACTCATCACCAAGAGACAATCCAGTTGGATCTTTTACGATAAATAAAAATTTGTCTTCACCTCCAACAGCAACACTAACAGTTGATTCACCTTTGTCTGGGGCTATTTGGACTTTTGGACTTAGTTGCAACTTAACAGTTTGTCCAACAACTACAACGACCACGACTACAACGACCACGACTACAACGACCACGACTACAGCAGCACCGGGCACTACAGCAGCACCGGGCACTACAGCAGCACCGGGCACTACAGCAGCACCGGGCACTACAGCAGCACCGGGAACCCCGTGCGTTAATTGTGGAGGAGCAGGTGCTCATGGTGCCGGTCCTGGGGTCGGAGGAGGTGGGGGTGCGGGTGGTGCGGGAGGTGGTGCGGGAGGTGGTGCAGGTGCGGGTGCAGGAGGCGGTGGTGCGGGTGCAGGAGGCGGTGGTGCAGGTGCAGGAGGAGGTGGTGGTGCTGCAAGAGGTATTCCTCAATACCACCTTTATTCTTGGGGCGCAAATAGCTCCAGCCAAATTGGAGATGGAACTCTATCAGATAAATTAACGCCCATAAACATAGGATCCTACTCGGCAAGTAGCTACACAGTTTCTACTGGATATAGTCATTCCATGATACTTGTAGATAATGAACTATACATGTGGGGAAGCAACGTAAAAGGTCAACTTGGAAATAATACGAATATTGACCTTTTAACTCCCTCCAGAACCGGATTGATTTTATCCTCTAATTCGGCAACTCCTTGGACAGCAGCTTCAACTTCTGCTCCTATAAAAATTAAATTTGAAAACGGAAAGTTTGTCGGTATTAACGGAAAAACATCTAACGATACCGGCGCTAGCTGGGCGAGTAGTTCGGTGACCATGAGCAATACACCAGTGTTTGGAAATGGGACCTGGGTTGCGTGGAACTATTATTATAGTAGAGGACTATACTCAGAGACATCAGAGGTCCGTCCGTATACAAGTCCAGATGGAACCAATTGGTCTCAACAGACCTCCTTGCCATACACAATAGATACCGGATCCTTGTCCATAGGAAAGCCCACTAATAGTCACTACTTACCAGGTGTGCAACCTATATCTTTTGTCAATGGAAAGTTTTTTGGATTCATTGGAACTAAAGGCAAAGGATCTCCAAAAAATGTAATCCCATTATATTCCACAGACGGCGACACATACGACAGAGGAACAACATCTGGGTTGGTCTATGTTGACCAGTGGAACGGAGCAACAGCATATGCAGACCTATGCGAAGTAAGAGGAATAGCCAACAGCCCGCCTTTGCTTGGCGGCATTGGTGGCCCAACCATGTCAGTAGCAGTTGGTCGTGGATTGAATGGGAATTTAGCTAATTCATCGATAAAAACCAGTAAGTGCATACGCTCAACAGATCAAATTAATTGGACCGCAACTACACTGCCTTTTGCAGCAATGTGGAATGGGATAGCTTATGGAAATGGAAGATTTGTGGCGGTTTGTGATGGTGCCGATGCTGCAACTAGCACAGATGGAATTAATTGGGTGACTATTAAAATGCCATCTACATTAAACTGGACAGACATTGCTTTTGGAAATGGTATTTGGGTAGCAGTTGGAGGACCGTCTTCTGTGGTGGCTGTTTCTAAGGATGGTGTAAATTGGAGTAAGGTCACTACTCTGCCTGTTTCGGCCACCTGGTCTGGTGTCGCCTATGGCAACAATAAATTCCTCATAACTAGCACAAAAGGCGTTTCACTAATCGCTGATTCATTCACAGTCAGTTCTAATTTAAGACCGGGCGATTTCAAATACGCAACACTTGGAAAAAGACACTCTGTAGGTATAAGTCCGGCAGGATTTATGTATACTTGGGGAGATAATTCATACGGTCAATTGGGAGATGGAACTAATGTAGATAAAAAAATACCCACAAAAATAACAAGTGTAAACAATGGATCTAGTATAAAGAGTGCCCCAGCGTGGTCATATGTGGCGGCAAGTAATCATAATTTAGCAATAACTAAATCAGGAGCTTTATATGCTTGGGGAAATAATAACAACGGTCAATTAAGCAGTGGGGTGACCGTTACAACCACAACAGGTTCACCAATCACAACAACAGTCGCACCGGCTTATTTGTCCGTGCCGTTATTAATAGATTCGGGCAAATGGTATGATGTAGATGTTGGTAATAGCCATTCTATGGGATTGAAATGGGATGCAAGCCAAACAAATTTAGAACTATACACATGGGGATCTAATCAATACGGACAATTAGGAGATGGAACAAACAACTCTAGTTCGGATCTTTTAAGGGTTCCCGATCCCCCGGGCTCTACTTGGGCAGCAATAGCCTGCGGTACAAATCACTCAATGGCATTAGATGCCAACGGACAGTTATACACATGGGGAAGGAATAATCATGGCCAATTAGGAGATGGAACAATTATTGATAAAAATTCTCCGGTATCACCAGCAAGCTCTATAATATTTAATTTAATAGATGGTGGCGGAGATAAGTCAATAGCGGCAGATGAATTTAAAAATCTATATTCTTGGGGAGAAAATTCTTCAGGAGAATTAGGCTATAACACATTGGTTGACAATAAAAATATAGTAAAAAATACTTATCTGGAGAATATTTTAGAAGTATCAATAGGAGATCATCATTCAATTGCACTATCTATAGATCCGCCAAAAGTTATAAATAACAGCATATGGGCAAATGCATCGTCTTCTGCTCCTGTGCGGGTTGCATTTGAGGATGGACAATTTACGGGCAACGACATCAGAATGTCTTATGATGGAGGATTTAATTGGCAAACAACTGATATAGATTTTAGCTATGCACATAATTTCACTACACCGGTATTTGGAGGAGGAACTTGGGTAACATGGAAACATTTTTATGTCAGTGGATCCACAATATATAATAACGCAGTACTAACTTCAGAAATCTCAGAAATCAGGCCCTACACAAGTCCGGATGGCATTAATTGGTCGCAACAAACTACCCTATCTTATAAACTAAATAATGGTTATCCATCGATCTCAACACCATCTAATTCTCACTCTGCGGCCGGTGTTCAAACAATGTCGTTTATCAATGGAAAGTTTTTTGGTTTTATCGGGACTAGGGGTAAGGGGTCTCCAAAAAATGTAAAAGTATCATATTCCACAAATGGAGATACGTGGACACAAGGATCTGTAACAGGTTTAAACTATGTTGATCAGTGGAATGGAGCAACAGCATATGCAGATCTATGTGAAATCAGAGGTATAGCTAATAGCCCAACCATGTCAGTAGCAGTTGGCCGTGGATTAAGTGGAAATTTAACAACATCTCCAATCACAACCAATAAGTGCATACGCTCAACAGATCAAATTAATTGGGCCGCAACTACGTTGCCTTTTGCAGCGGTGTGGAATGGAGTAGCTTATGGCGATGGAAGATTTGTTGCTGTGTGTGATGGATCAAGAGCCGCTACCAGCACAGATGGAATTAATTGGACTTCTATTAATATGCCATCAACTTTAAATTGGACTAGTGTTGCATATGGAAATGGGAAATGGATCGCAGTTGGAGGACCATCTTCGGTGGCCGCTACATCGACAAATGGAATAAATTGGACAAAAATTACATTGCCAATATCTGCTGTTTGGTCTAGTGTGGCGTATGGAAATGGAGATTTCCTTATAACTAGTACTACCGGAACATCTTTGAGAGGATTGACTAGCCCCACAACAACAATTTCCCCTGCATCGAGAGCGGGAATAGCTCCTCGTGTTCCTACTGGACCACTACCTTGTTGTCCCTCCGGTGCTCCGAATACTTCCGGAGAGACTCATTTACACAATATTGGAAAAAGTTGGGCCTCGCCGCTCTCTCCTGTAGTATGGGACGACAATGTGGTTGGACCCTACTGGATGATTGAGTGGTATGAGGTTGACAGTAACGATGGGGTGCACGCCTGGATTTCTAAAAGAGAGGCCGTGTGTCTATTTCCGGGGACAAACAGAATAGATGGTGTAGTAAGAGTAGGATCGCCTAAAGGATGCACGTTAAGTGCAACTGTAAACAAAACATGGAAACCAGATATAAGTTGCAACCCACTTTGCACAGAAACCGAAACGGGCATGGGTCTTAAGGCAAACTTCAATTATAATGTCATTAAAAATCTTAAAGGATTTGGAGGAATGCATTGGGTAAACACACAATATGTAGCAAGTCTAAATAATATTAGTTTCCCAACCAATGGGATTATAGGACCGCTCGGCGCAGGAGCTAGTGTTTGTGGATCAAGCTGCGCCTACAGAGTATATGATAATAATTACATGGGTGCGCTTGATGGTTTTACCTTGGGATTAATGAACAACCAACCAGGATCAATGACTGCAGAAGCTAGTAATGTAATTGGTAACCTTGCCTGTTTACAGACTAGGCTAAGCGGAAAAACATGTGGAGGCCAACCAAAAATAAATTTTCATCTAAGCAAAGAAGATAAAAAATATAGAGAATCTTTATATCCGGTAGCAGCTACAAACAACCGTGATGATGATCCACCTTGCTGCTCTGCTGATGATATGGTGCGTGGGTCAGAGGAATGCGGTGGAGGGGAAGGGCCCACATTAGACCCGCCAACTGAGTGTCCGGATACACCTTGTGCTTGCCATTACACAACAGACGGCAATCCCGACTGCACTATGTTGGCTCCAGGGGATCTATCTACATGTAGTTTAATTTATAATGGAATTCTCACCTGTGATTGCTCTGGGAGCTGTAACCCAGATGATCCACCTCCTACATATAGTTGGTGGAGGTGCACAGGCGATGGGAATTGCTGTCAGGCTGGGGTCGATGATGGATGTGAACCATGCGACAACAACGATGAAGATTGCTATGGCGGATATGGGGCAAATTCTTCATGCAATAATAATTGCAATAATGAAACCACTCCCCCGCCGCCGACTGATGGTTGGTGGAGATGCACAGGCGATGGAAGTTGCTGCCATGCCGGGGTCGACAACGGCTGCGCTGCTTGTAATGATCAAGATTTGGATTGCTATAGCGGAAATTCAGCGCAGAGTGATTGCAGCAGAAATTGCGATCAACCAACAACTACACCATCTCCACCACCTCCGCCTGATAATTGTACTGTTGAAAATTGTGGAGGGAATCCTTGCTCCAGCCCCTCAGATAAATGCTGCGGAGACAATGCTGGTAACTGTAGTTGTTGCTCAGAAATTACTTGGGTTTGTTGCCCAGATCAAATATATTGCGCAGCATCACTAGGAGATTGTCCTCCTTAGTTTTATCTTGGCGAGATCTTTTAAAAATGCTTATTGATCATTAATCTTTTTATTTATTTTTAAATCATAAACACAAGCACAAGTGGTCTTTCTACAAATCAAACCACTCTGCAGCAACTTTATTCTTAAATTTTTATTATGAGATAAGTTCCCAAAAATTTTCTCTCTGCATTGTGCGCCTGTGACCTCTCCATCCCATTTGATAGCCAAACTACTCATTCCGGCATCACAGATATAACCAGATAAATGATTAAGTTTATTTGATATAATTTTTTGACCATCAAAACGCTCTTTTTCTCCATTGGAATAAGAAACGATAATATCTGTAGATACTTCTTTGGTGGTATTTCTCGTTAAAAAATCTAGCTGTTCTTGAGAATAGTCGACATAGTAAATTGATCTGGAGCTGGAGTGTTTGTCGAGTATACCTTTATATACAACTCTTATATTTTGCGACTCAAAATATTCAGCAGCCTCGATCGCTCTACTCCAGTAATCTTTATCCATCAATATATTTAAAAAAAATTTATGATTATTATTTTTAAATATATTGATAACCTCTGTGACGTGTCTATAATTTCCGTATCTTGGGTGAAAACTTAGACATAAAGTATCGATATTAGAAAAATTTTTATTCCAAAAATCTAATTTTGCACTACCATTTGTAATTATTGAATTTTCAAAATTATTCTCTTTAAAAAATTTTAATAAATTTTCTATTTTTGGATATATGCTAGGTTCACCGCCAGTAAAACTAACCTCTCGTCTAGGATAATTAAATATCTGTGGATTATCGCTAAAGAGATTAGAAAAAAAATTTATATAATCTTCATCTGATATTTTTTGTTGAGAGCCATCTTTTAGTCTTGATGGGCAATATGAGCAATTATAATTACATAAATTAAAAACAATTAAATTTATTGTAAATGAATTATTCTCTATACTGGTTATTCTCATTTCAAATAATAGAAATTTTTCTATCAGCCAATCTAGCAGGGATATAGTAATTTATTTTACCATAATTTTCTTTGTAATTCTTTTTAAACCAAGCCTCAACTCCATTAGTGCTGGTTTTTAATTTTTTGTTCCATATCTTTTTATCTAAAAGATCATTATAAATTTTACTATTGAAGTAGCCCCACTGTTCTTCTTCAGGGAACCATTCTCTTTCGGCTTCATCTATAAGATCTAGTATCTTGTCTGTGCTTGTGATACTAACATGACTATACTCTTTTTGCTCATTCATTGAAGCTACAAAATAGAGTTTATTCTTTTTTGCTTTCAACGACTTATAATCTCTTCCTATCGTTGATTCTTCGTATCCTCGAAATGGCTGGAATCTACAAATTGGAATATCTTGCCACTTATCTTTTCTAAGTTTGAATTGAATTGGCACGTCCGTATCTTCTTCGTAATTTATAATATAGTCAGTGCCGTCTATATCTACCTGCTTAACTGTTTCTCGTGGATTAGAGACTAAATTTCTCTCTAATAATACCTGTATGATACCTCTGGTTTCTATCCTTGAATTATTTTCTCGATCATTGAAGTGCATGTTATGAAATGACATTAAATTCTCCATTTCAAAACATTATAATCATTTTTATATTACTGTCAATTCATTTCTGCATTTGTTCTTCAAAAGTATATCTTATTCTATCGCTTCTTCCTTTTTCATAACCTTCGATAAATGCACGTTTTATAATTGGGTCGTTAATTAAAACCTTTTCTTCTTCCATCCATCTTTCATATTCTATTTCCGCAATTGTTTTCATAAAATTAATATAGAAATTTACCCTTGAAAAAAAATCTGAAAACGGGTAAATTTACCCGGAAGAGTAACTTTTTTAGAAAAAACAAATGATTGAATACGTCGATGTTATAGTGGGACTTTGCTGGGGTGATGAGGGCAAGGGAAAGGTATCCAGTTACCTAAGCAAAGAATATGATATGGTTTGTAGATGGAATGGAGGCCCAAATGCCGGGCATACCGTCTACATCAATGACAATAAATATAAAACTCATCTGATACCATCAGGAGTATTTCATAATAAAAAGTCAATTATTGGCCCCAATTGCGTAATCAACACAGAGAAATTCTTAAAAGAAATAGATTACTTAGAAGAAAATGGGTTCGATACAGGATTTGTGAAGGTACATCCCAATACCCACGTTATTACTGAAAAGCATATAGAATATGATTTAAATTTCTTAAAACCAAGATTAGGCACTACTGGTCAGGGCATAGCCCCGTGCTATGCAGATAAAGCAAATAGGATAGGCGTTCTTGCTAAGAAGGTTTTGGATCCAAAGTATATCTGGGATACAAAGCTAGAAGGTAAAATACTTTGCGAAGGAGCACAAAGTATATGGTTGGATATTAACTACGGTAATTACCCATACGTAACCAGCAGCGAAACATTTCCTCATAACAGTTGTAGTCTTGGATTTAGCCCCAAGAAAATAAGAAACATAATTGGTGTTGCCAAAATATATGATACTAAGAGCGGCAAAGATCCAGATTTTCCAGAAATTCTATGGGAAGATCTGGAACTAAATAAAATAATTGAAGCTGGTAAAGAGTTCGGAACAACAACCAATAGAAAGAGATTAGTTAATTACCTTAATTTAGACTTACTAATTAAGGCGATTAATCTTTCTGGTACGACTCAGCTTATAATTAATAAGTGTGATATATTAGAAATGCTTGATATTTATAAACTATTCTATAATAAAGAACTTCATTTTTTCAAAGATTTAAATGAAATGAAATGTCTTATAGAGAATAAGATAAAAGAGAAAACAGAGAATGTAGAAGTTATTTTTTCCGGAGATACAACAACGATATGAACAAAGAATTAACAGAAAAATTATTCAATGATTTCCCTGAACTTTTCAGAGGCAAAGATAAACCCAGGCACGAAAGTCTAATGTATTATGGACTTTCACACGATGATGGTTGGTACACAATAGTAAATTCAATGTGTTATGCTATAAATAATCATCTTAAAAATCTAAAAAGAATTGGAACTCCTTTAGATTATGAATTTGTACAGATAAAAGAAAAGTTCGGAACTCTCAGGGTCTATGACAATGGGGGAAACGAACACATAGATGGAATAATAAGTTTGGCAGAAATACTAAGTTCAAAAACATGCGAAGTTTGCGGAACTAATGCAGAACTTAGCGTGAGAGGCCATGGAGGAACTTGGTATAAAACCTTATGTCAAAAACATAGAGAAGAATTAGAATATAAGGTTTACAAGGGATTGATGAAGTAGATTCTTGTTGAGTTTTTAATACATAACTCATATAAACATGGAATGGAATAGTGAAAAATTTGATAAACTGACCGAAATAATATACCGAAGCTTTAGTCATAATAAAGTTGATGAGTGGAAAAAGTTTAAAAAAGAAAATCAAGTAAGGGCTGGGACGCCAAAAGCCATAGAAGTATATGATAATCCAAGATTTGACATACCATTAAGTTTCAATTATATCGCCTATTTATTTCCTCATCACGATAAAGAGAATAATGTTGTGATAATAAGAAACCCTTTCTATTGCACAACAACACCTCCGCCCTTTATAAAGTTAAGCATTATAGCAGATGATTTTGAGTTTTTAGAGATAGATGAAGAAAGGGCAAGAAAATTACTTTTACTTGGGAGTTTTAGATGAATAGAACTAAAGTTTACAAGATTTACGTCGATAGAGAACCCGTTGATGACATAATTGCTAAAAATTATGAAGAAGCATACTTTGAAGCAAGAAGATTATATCCAACTAATTATCTTAGAATATTTCAGGACTTCCCCTATGTGAATGCTCCCGCCCCCTAAAGAGAGTGGGCTTCTAAGACATTGCTGTCTAAGGAGTTCATTCCAACTCTTAATATGTTCTTTGCAGCATTAAGGTCTCGCTCAACTAATTGGCGTTATCCCTTAATTTTGGATCGATTTTAATAACCAATCTTTGAATCCCTCCATGTAACCACCACCTCTTTGTTGGCGTTTGCAATAATTTTTTTGACTAAAACCCTTGGGATGATTGCAATTTATGCTTTTTTTGTATTTCAAGCTCCATCTGCTTTTCATATTTTTTCTGGGTTTATTATATTCCATAATTATCAACTTAAATATGTTGTTATTTCTACTTGATCGCCACTTGGCATCCAGTGCCAGCTAAATACTAAGACACTATTAGTTGGAGTGTAGATATGTCTTATCGGATCTTCTATCTTTTCAATATTAAATCTTTGAGTATATTCTGGTGTCTTATCATGGACATTAAAACTGGGACTTCCTTCTATCTGAAACCCTTGATCTCTTAAGATTTCCTGTAAGGCTGTTAGTGCTTGACCGGGCTTATCCCAATAAGTTCTTAAGTTGGAAACACTCTTTCTTACTTGGTCATTTCTATGTATCTTATATTCTTCGTTTAGGAAATCTTTAAAATTCATTGCTTCTCCTTATGTTTTTATATCCTTATAATCCTTTACGTGTATATATGTAAAAAATTTACTATTTTATAGTATGATAAAACCGCTTTTGTTATCAATAACTTTATCTCAAACAACTCCAGTTGAACCTTATCATTCAAATAATCCCTATTGTGAAGATATATCTTATCAAGAATTCTGTGTACCGATCACGCAAAATAAAAATACATTAGAATATAACGTTTTTAGTCAAGACGATATGGTCAAAGAACAAAATCAAAAAATATTAGACAATCTATTTAAGGAGATTATTGAAGATGAAACTATTAATCTACAATCAAGACCTTGAACCAGTAGAACAGAAAATAGAAATATATTTAGATCCAGAATTTCAATCTAAATATATTGAGTCATTAAGCATTTTCCCAGATGAAGATTACAGATGGGAATTAAAGATATTTGATAGTAATATAATTCTGGATACGAGGGAGAAGAAGAAGGAAATCTTAACTTTGTTGAATCTTCTCAAAATACATATCGGTTAAATCTAATTAAAAAAAAGATACATATATAATTTTATATAACTCATAAAGTGGATCAAACAATTAAAAAAGGAAAAATATGATAAAGCATTATGCGATACTAAAGGGACCGGCAGAAGATAGTAAAAACATAGTTAGAAACTTATCTAATACTAACACAACTGGGCCCTACCTGCCAATGGATTTGGCTAAAATATACAATTTTCCAGTTGGTTATAACGGAAATGGACAAAGCGTAGCATTTATAGAACTGGGGGGAGGTTTTGTTCAAAATGACTTAAATAACTTTTTTGCACCATTTGGAATAACAGCACCTACAGTGCAATTTGTATCAGTAGATGGGGCTATCAACTCTCCAACCACTGTGGATAGCGCAGATATAGAGGTGATGTTAGATTTAGCAGTTACTATCGGTGTGGCCCCAGAAATAACTCCAATAGTTTATATGGCCCCCAATACAGTTCAAGGATTCGCAAATGCCATAAATAGAGCGGTAAACGATGGAGTCAAAATAATAAGTATTAGTTGGGGATTAACAGAAAGTCAATGGTACGATTCCGAACTGGCGGTCATGAATAACGCATTCCAAAATGCAGTAAACCAAGGAGTTAGCGTATTCACGGCAGCAGGAGATAATGGAGCAAGTGACGGGCTACCGGGACTTAATACAGATTATCCAGCAAGTTCACCATATGTTACGGGTTGCGGAGGAACAACATTAAGCTCGGTAGACAACACATCATACTTAAATGAAGTTGTTTGGAGTAATTCAACAAACTCAGCAACAGGAGGGGGAATTAGTAGAAAATTCCAGATTCCTCAATATCAAATTGGATTTTTAACAGGAATTAAAAGAGGAGTCCCAGACGTAGCAGGAGTAGCTGATCCCGATACCGGAATAATAGTCCCAGTAGACGGAAACAATTATATCGTAGGAGGCACAAGTGCCGTGGCACCATTGTGGGCAGGAGTAACAGCGGTTCTTAATCAAAGATTGGGCAGAAATCTGGGATTCTTAAACCCAATAATATATCCATTATTTAATAATCATTTAAATGATAGTACAAAACCATTTCATGATATAACAATAGGAAATAATAGCGGATATAGTGCAAAGGTTGGCTGGGATAATTGCACAGGCTGTGGAAGTCCAAATGTTCAAAGATTATACGAATTGTTATCATTGTCGCCAGCAGACGTGTTAACTAGCACACCTACCCCAACTAAAACACTAACACCTACCCCAACTAAAACACTAACACCTACGCCAACTAAAACACTAACACCTACGCCAACTAAAACCAGAACACCTACACCAACTAAAACACTAACACCTACACCAACTAAAACACTAACACCTACCCCAACTAAAACACTAACACCTACCCCAACTAAAACACTAACACCTACCCCAACTAAAACGGCAACGCCCACATTAACTACTACTCCAACCAAAACTAGCACTCCAACTCCAACAAAAACACTAACACCTACACTAACTCAAACCAGTACACCAATGCCAACCAGAACTCGAACACCAACGCTAACCAGAACCCCTACTGCAACCACAATTAGAAGAAGGCCAGTTAATGTGCCAGTAAAACCGCATTTACACCCATTCTGATGTGAGTTTTTATTTAATAAGTTCCATATATATCTTTATGCAAACTTTTAAAGAATATATAGAAAAAAGAGAAGAAATAGATGAATCACTCATAGGGGCGGCAAAGTTTGTCGGAGGATTCGGAGGAAATCTATTGGGCCAGTCCTCAAGGGGATTATTGAATCTGGGTAAGGGGGCAGCAAAAGTTGGATTGGGGGCACTTGGTGCTGCGGCTGATGTGGTAAAGGGCACAGCCCAAGCATCGCTTGGAGATACTGAGAGGTCGTCGAGAAGCTTAAGTAGTGCAAAAAAAAGAATTTCGACTGTTGGATCCGGACTTGTTGATGCCAGTAAGGGAGCGGTGCAATTGGCTGGGGCTGCGACCGGAGTTACTCCCTTTTTAAGAGGAGTCCAGGCGTCTTCAGAAGAAGGCATTGCTCCTTTATCTAGGGAGAGAAATAGTGCACAAGAATTGCTTGGATTAAACGCAAATCAGGCCCCAAGAGAAAAAGAAAGAAAAATCAAAAGATCCCAAATACAAAGACCAAAAAAGGAAGATTTATTTGTATTATCTCCCGTAACAGATAGCAAAAATGTTGCACACTACATAAGCGAAGCCTATAAAGCATCACAAGAAGGTAAAAAAGTGATAACTTATGATGCAAAGGAATTTGTAAGTAATTTACTTATATCTTATAGTAACCACAAGAATAAAAATCCAAAAATAGATAAAAAACTAAATTATATTCTCAAAAGATATTTTCCTAATTATAAAATCATAAAAATGAAGAGTTTTGAGAGCATGGGAATTCAAATGAATGCCGACAGCATTCTGAAGATTAAAAACTTTATAAATTCAGTTATAGTTCTGGAAGTGGACAACCCAGAAAAAGTTACCTACTTGCCAGAAGATTCAGAAAAATTCAGAAAAGATTTAATTGAAATACATAATAATGTATTAAATACTAAAAATTTTAACAAAAATATTCAAGGTGATATAAAAGATCTAAAGAAACAAGTATTAAGAATATTAAATCATTATTATCCAGAAAAAGAATTTAAAACAGAAACAAGAAAAGAATCTAATTAAAATCTCTGATTGCTTCTCTGTTCTTTTCTCCACGGCTGCCTTTTTTTGTTTTTGGCTGCATAACTCCTGCTTTTCCGTGCTGCATTTCACTTGCTGCTTTTTTAGAAGCACGCTGATGAAGCTCCAAAGAACTCATACGCTCTGGCATCTTCTCTGCGGATCTTTGATTTCTTTTTTCAAGCCAAAGTGAAAATTTCATATTTTACCTCTCGTATAACTTATACATTTATATATGCACTATATATTATATTTGAAGATACTTGACTTGCTTATGGCTTGGGTGAACTTTTTATTTTTCATCTTTTCATAGAAATCTTTAGACAGATCTTCAATATCATTAGTATCTTTAAATAAGCCTACATTACTGAAGAGATCTCTATGGCAAATAAAACTATAGAGCGGTAAATATTCATTCTCCAAGATAACATCAGAGTTCTCGTCTTGGAAATTTAAGAAAAATGAATTATTCTGAATATATGGCGAAACAATCTTTACTCCCCGGGACTTTAATCTCTGCATGGTTTCACCCAAATTCAAAAGCCAAGATGGACCTAACGGGGTTGTTTCTGGGCTAAGGACAAGAATCCATGGATTACTGGACTTTTTAATAACTAAGTTTATATTTTCCCCGAGTGTCTTGGGTTGTGCATTTCTATGAAACTCCATGAAATCAAATTTTTTAAAATTTTCTATAAACCCAAGTTCAAAAGAACTATTGTAAACAATATTTAATTTATACTTGTTAATAACAGTTTTAAGAATATTCTCAAACAAAGAAATTAAAGAGTTATAAGATCCATTGAACGGAACAATAATATCCAACCTGGCGTCGGAGAATCTAGCTATTTCAAAAGCCTTTGATTTAAATGTTTTTTCTTCCATATAATTCTTCCCATTTTTCAAAACTAAGGAATTCTTTGTCTTTTTTAGAAATCAATAATTCCTTAGAATCTATTTGCCAATCTATGTCTAAACTATCATCATTGTAGATGATAGAAGATTCTTTTTTAGAATCATAAAAATCGTCCTGCATGTATACCACATTGGTATTATCTGTCAACGACAAGAACGCATGACCACAATTCTCAGGAATCAAAATCTGTCTCTTGTTTTCAGAGTTCAATATTACTGAGGAGTATTGCTTGTAAGTCTCGGAATCAGGTCTGAGGTCCACGCACACATCCAATATTGAACCAAAAACACATGAGACTAATTTTTTGAATGGAGAGACATGTATGCCACGCAAAACATTTTTATGACTAAAAGAATGATTGACTTGTTTTGGAATAAATGTAAAATCACTATATTTAACCTCTTGAAAAATTTCTCTAAAAAAGCCTCTTTCATCCTTATATATTTGTGGAGTGATTAGGTAACAATCTTTTATTTTTAATCTTTCAAATAACATGGAAAACACGCCTCTTGTTTTAATATTGAATAAATCTTTTGTTCCAATAAATGTCACTGACTATAGAAGAGCAATTACTTTGATTTTTTCCGAGCGTGCCAAAATCCTTGATTACAAGACATACAACCTATATTCTTGGGAAGAGTGGGGCCAGTTAGATTTAGATTATTATCAAAAAATTAAAACAAGCTCCAGATATTATTATATACCAGAGATAATAATGCTGAATCATTATGACAGGTATCAAAAAAGAAGATTTAAAGCTAATAAAAAGAATATATTTAAAAGAGACAAGGGAATATGCCAATATTGTGATATTTGTTTAAACTATGCGCAGGCAACAATAGATCACATAAATCCAAAAAGTAAAAATGGAAAATTAAGTTGGGAGAACTGCGTGCTTTCTTGCAGAAAATGCAATCATAAAAAAGCAAATTTATCACTCGAACAAGCAAATATGAAGCTGGCGAGATCACCTTCAATACCAAATTTTAATATAATAGATATTAATAGTTTCTTTTATTTTCAAACAAAAACTCCAGAGAGCTGGAGAGTTTTTCAGGAGCAGAAAAATTGAAGAAAAAATTCATAACAGTTGCAGCTTTTTCTGTTCTTGCTTTAAGTGGAGTAATTTCTGGACTATTTAGCTTTTTTACAAATTTAATATTAGGTAGGGTTTATAATAAGAAAAGAAAAAGAAAAACTAAATGAAGCTAGGCCTCATTTAGTTTTAAATAAATCAGTTTTAACCCAGCAAAAATTATCTTCTGACCAAACTATTGGATAATTTTTAGGCATGGATTCTAGTATATCAAATAACTCTACTTCTGTTTTTGCGTGTTCAAGGCTTCTATGAAAGATTAAAGGATGTACTTCCTTATACCTTTCTCTTAGTTTTTCTACGATTTTTTGGTCTAGCATTTATTTTATTCCAAACAAACAGAAAGAGTATTCCTCCCAAAACCGAAAAAATCAAGCCCGCTGGGTGATATCTGTGAGTATTGCCCAATGCATAACTCAGAAGTCCTCCCGCATATGATCCGACTACTCCTATGAATAAAGTTGGTACCCATCCATTCATTTTTTCATCACCTGGGTGTAGTTTTTTTGAAACAACTCCCACAAAAAGACCGAAAAACAACCACATTACAAGATTAATCATAACTATTTCCTTCCTATATTTAGATAATTATCAGGAATATTATCTTTTTTCAATTCATTGAAAATATCCCTATAGTATCTATTGTAGGAACTGTCTAAAGATTTCGAATCAAATCCACAAATCTTATCATTTTTACCAAAGAAGTATTCAAGGAACTTAGATTCACCAAATTCTTTCTTTAACATTAAGCAAAAAACTAAAGAATCCGTGTTAAATTTATCTTTATTTTCTTGATTCATTTTTTGATAGTCTTTTTCAGTAACCTTGAGGAAATTGGTGCCGGGCTGAGTTTCAGAGACTCTACCAATTATATTTTTAATATTATCCGATGATGTATTTAACTCAGACATGCCCTTAAAGGCGACGAACGATAAGCTTGGATCCAAATCACGAAGACAAACCTCGGTTACCGCCTCACGGACAGAATTGTCGAATAGATTCATATCCTCTACATCCAGCCATATAGCCACCACATCATCTCTAAACTCAATTCTATAAGACTGCAGTCCAAACAACCTTTTTAAAAGCTCTTTGCTCGGAGCCAGCATTATCCTGCAGTCTTTTGACAATGAAGAATCTTTGAGCCCCCATCTACTCAAGCAATCCTTTTTAATATTCTCTATATTATGAAATAGATTCTCACCTTGTTTTTTGTCTATGCTTAATATTGTGAAATTATCAGTTTCGTATCTATTCCAAACAAGATCTTTTATTGAATCCTTATCTCCGCCATAATCCCCAAAGGGCTTGAGAGATTGAGCCGGTTCCGGATCTATTATAGAATAATTAATATCGGCTTGAGTTGTTGATATCAGGATCCGATCCAGTGAGTCTGCAAATGAGACTCCAGAGAAAACAAATAATAGCAGAATAAATAAATTTTTCATAATTAACCTTTAATAAGTTGTTATTATAATATAGTCTAAAATTTTAGACATATACTGTCGTTCGAGTAACTTTATTCTCTATTTGATTTTTGGAAACAGTAAATTTAATATCTGGGTTCTTAATCCAATAATCGGAAGAAAATAACCCTATATTATCATAAAATATAAAATTATCATAATAGGCCTGGTATCCTATGAAGAAATATTTTTTTATTATATTATACTTAAAAGAAAAAGAAAACTCTGAATTGTATTGGCAAATAAATTCACTGGGTACAGTTAGATATAATCTAGTATCAAAATCAGTGCCATCTTTAAGAGTTCTAGACACATACATAGAGAATCTCCAATAGTAACTAGAGTCGCTATAGTTATTGTAGTTGACTATAGAAGAAAGTTGAGACTGAGATTGTGCCAAATAACCTTCTAATGAAATCGGATTCCCGGATGAATCGATTTTTCCAGAATTAATCCAATCTTGTTCGATGGTGTCTAGCAAGGACTCATTGAACAACACGTCTCCACTATTTTTAGAATAATTAACACATCCAAAGTCAAAGACAATCTTCCAATCCTCGTTTAAATATTTATCTTTATAGTGGAATATATTGGTCCATAAATTTTGTTTAGAATCATAAGTGAACCGTATGTTCTCTTGAATTTCCTGGGAATTTCTATTTAAAACATTATTTAATAAATTGAGATTACTCAAGTTGTTGTTGCAATACAATACTCCAGGCAGTGATGAACAGCCGTAGCATTTAACAGAAACATCATTTGGCGGGAAATATAAGTTCTGCAGAAACATTTCTTCATAAGAAGGAATTAAACAAACTAAATCTGTGCAGTATCCTTCTGGTGGGACTGGCTCTATTTTTACTCTTATTTTAGTCTCAAAAGTTCCCAAGAAATTTCCCTTATGAGAATAATCACTAGAGAATATGATTCTCCCAGTAGGCTTATACGACCATTTGTTACTAACCTGTGATTCTGGGGCAAATATTATTGATCCGTCGCCATCATAAAAGAAATTATTGTTATCCGGACCCGACCATCTTACCTTGGACTTTCCATTAAAATATATAAATCCTTCAGGAAAATAATCTTTATATATTGGATATTCTGCTTCTCCTCTGAATCTTATGGCCTTTTTTACAGGAGTATATTCCCAACTAGAAGAGACTAATCCAGCATAGCCAGAAAATTTTATATACCTACTAATATCGTAAGATTCATTGTATTCATCTTCGCTAAATGAACCATAATTTAATTCTGCTACGTATCTGTATGCATTTGTGTAAACTATGGAGTAAGAGCTAAATGATGCGAATCCACTTCCATAATAAGGAATCCTATAGGGCAATTTTTTACTATCCCCAGAAAAACTTATTTTTCCATTTCCCGTGACAGCAAAACGTTGACCTGTTAAAAGTATTCTTACTTTGTTTTCAGGTTTAGGAAAATATTCGTCATAAGATTGTATTGAGGGAGACTGGGTGGTGGTTGCGAGAGAATTTTTCCTAAAACTAACGGTGGTGGCAACCTTGATTCTGACCGACTCGGAGTACTCTGTACTCAATGCCACACATTCAGTTATCTTTTTAAAATCAACAACTTCTAATATATTACAGATATCATTGGTGCTAGAATTACTTATAGCTGGGCGTGACCATTTTTTAACACTACAGAGCTTCCAATTCCAGCCAGTATCATTTAATTCTTGGCAAAGCTCTTCTACGCTATTAGCTAGTATTATTTGAAAATACTGGCTCTTGTTTTGACATTCTGAGTTTGGATTTATGGGAGGGCAAACATCGGTATTGTTTGTTGATAAATCTTTACAGCAACCTTTAACCTCATACCAATAAGAGGACACAGAGCCAGTGTTCCAAATGAACTTGTGCTCAGTATTTGCAGGATATGCCTGATCCCAGAATATGTTTTTAGATAATTCTACTCTTAAATAATCATCCATAGAACTATCTATTATTCATCATTCACCTATTTTTGCCAAAATTCTGGAAATTACAGGATTCCTGATAATGTCTGAGTTATCGAATCTAAAGGTTCCCACACTCTCTATTCCGGTTAATTTGTTATACCAATATGGCAATCCAGATTCTCCTTCATAAAGATCCGTTTGTTTATCATCTCCAACCAAAATGGCCTTGCTATTAAAACCCACTCTAGTGACAAACAGCTTTATTTGGGAATGCGTACAATTCTGGCATTCATCTAATATCATATAGCTATTATGATAATTCATACCTCTCATATAAGCTAATGGCGCTATGATTATTTCATTTTTGCCCACACGATTAACTCCATTGTTTATGAAAGTTTGGAGTTCTTGTTTGCTTATGTATTTTGATAATTCATAATAAATTGGTTGTAGATACGGGTCGAGTTTCTGTGAAAAGTCACCAGGCAAGAATCCAAGATTTTCTCCCGCCTCAACAACTGGTCTTGTTATTATTAAACTTTTATATTCTCCAATTAAAAGTTTCTCTATTCCATAAGCTACCGCTATTAATGTTTTTCCGCATCCTGCAGGGCCGACCCCCATGGAAACCGTATTCTCTGATATCGTTCTTATAAACTCGGCCTGATTTTTAGTTTTAGGCTTAAGTTGTTTGGCCTGTTTTATTTCTCTGGGCTGATTTTGCATCTGATTTTGTATTGTTCCATTATTTGGGGTTTTTCTATTTTTAGATTTTTTGGATTTTTTAGGTCTACTCATATTCTCCTTTAGTTTTTTTATGGTTAATCAATCGAATAACTAAGTTTGGTTACAGGTGATTTCATTGCTTAATTCCCAACCGACATACCGACCATCTGCGTTACCGCAACCAGAGTCCATGGATGTTGAGCAAAAAGTTGCAGAATTATACGGTGAATCATTTACATACAATGCGGGCACATCGCAGATTTTTGTGCTTACGGGATGCGAAGACATATATGTCCCAAAGCTATCTATAACTACTCCACAATTGCAACCGTAATTAATGTTTTGCCATTCTACCACGAAGTATCCAGTATCGGCAGTGGGACCGGCTGAACAGCTATCATTATCTATGAATTTAGCAGTCTTATACCAATTAAGAGATCCATCAAAAGCTTGAAACCCATTTCCTCCACTAGGACAACAACATTTAACTCCATCAATTCCGTTTGACACATCAAAATATATTGTTTCAGGAGGACCCATATATTTTATAGACGCCAATGAACAAGGATTGGTAAGACTATCATCGTTATTTAGTTGGTAGCTTGCAATATTTATTCTGCCATAATTTCCATTATTATTAGCTTGTGATAATACCGTTCTTACTTGATTATTGCTTCTAAATAAATAGTTTGGATTAAATCTTTTTATTACCATTTTGCTTAATGGACAAGTGCTGAATGTCTCTGATCCTTGGAAATGAGCTGTAGGATGGCCTATAAATATGCCGCCTATAGTATCATTTAAACTCAAATCCACAGTTCCTAAATTATTATTATTAAGATAAAGATCAATATTGTCGTCTTTGGCAGCATTTGAATTACAAATCCATACCACAACCACACGACAATAACACTTATATGGAACTGGCGATTTTGTTAGGGTTAAGGTTGCAGTTTTAGTTGGTGTCAGTGTTGGTGTTGATGTCAGTGTTGGAGTAAGTGTTGGGGTAAGTGTAAGTGTTGGAGTAGGAGTAGGAGGAGGCAAAGCAATACAAACCTCATTTGACATGCAAGGCTTTTTGCAAAATACCCTGAAACATATTTCATTTGCTCCAACAGGACCATTGTTGGCTCCTACTTTCATATACTCGCTCAAGGACCCAGTTTCACAGTTTCCGCATCTACCTGGACGGAGGCATACGCACAGTTTATCAACGCTTCTTTGTGCAGAAACATAAGGCAACCCGTCCTGCTCATCGTTGGTACAGACAAAACTCGGCAAGTCATCACTTTGGGTGGCATACTTCCAGTAGCCAGAATTTAAACCATTACCCTTATAATAAGCAGCTTTGTACCATTCGTCTTCACTTGGTATCCAATACTTGGCATTAGTATTCTTTTCCACAATTCCACATTTTGGAACTATTCCATTGAGAGTATATGCTCCATCTTCTGTAGAAGAAGAATCAAGCATACCATTGTGAAGCCAATTACAAAATCTAGCGCAGTCGTACCAATCCACAAGAACTACAGGTTTATTACACATTCTACTCTTTGTGGAATAAGTGTAATTTGGAGAAGATCCATTTCTCACTATACCACAATTTACATTATATATATTATCATCTCCTTTATATAATCCGTAATCATCTTTCTTGGCAATACTATTTAAAAAAGAGCAATACTGTTTGTTGGTGATAGAATATTTTCCTATTGAATACTTGTAAGAAACAGAACCAAATCCAGAATTTCCATTATCATCTACGGACATATCAGACCGATTATTCAAATCTTCAATATCCATAAAGCGTATTCCGCTAAAAGACTCATCATTTAAAGTACAAAGCCTAAACCCTAATGATTCATGAAAAACATGTGCTCCCACCACTTTTGGATGGTTAGATGAGAGACCGTCTACATTCATCCAAGAACCACCTCTCCAGACTATGCAGGATTTATCCGAACAACCGGCAACATTATTTTCTGCCCAATCTAAAGTTATTCCGCTTCCTATTATGTTCCAAACATTACCGCTCATGTCATAAGTTCCATAGGCACTTGGTCCACCATTTGTGCCAATGGTGGTAACATTGGATGTAGAGCGATGAGCAAAATCAGTGGCTGGCCATTTATTGTATCCCGAGTTTACATGTTGAGGTCCGTCATTTAAATCTACATGATCTAAAAATGTTATCCAACCCGGGGAACCTGGTTCGTTGGTCTTGTATTCAATTCCATTGCAACAATTATCATTTCTAAGTAAATTTATAATATAATTTAAATCTCCATTACCTAGTATTCTTCCATCAGTTGTAACAGAGCCAATTATTATTGGAGGATTACATTCTTGACAACCTTCGCAACCTGGGTTTATTGGATCCCAATTACAAGAAGTACTAGTTAGTGTTGGGGTAGAGGTGAGCGTTGGAGTTAACGTTAAAGTTGAAGTTAAAGTGAAAGTTGGAGTTAATGTAGGAGTGACAGTTGGTGTTTTGGTAAGCGTAGGAGTGAGCGTAGGAGTGAGCGTAGGAGTTGGAGTAGATGTAGAAGTGGGGGTGGCTCCTGGGGTTGGATCGGGAACAATACAAGATATGCCGTCGCCCACATTGTTAGCACACACACAATCGGGAAGAGTGTCACTCTGGGTGGCATATGTCCAATATCCTCCAGAACCATTCTTGTTTGGATCATAATAAGCAGCTTTATACCATTCATTTTCATTGGGAACGAAATAAAGAGCATCTGGGTTTCTTGAAAATGCTGCGCTTCCAATTGCAGGCAAGGAACCGATCAAGCCGTCTCTGTCGACCTCACCGCCGGAGGGTGCTCCACCCAAAGTATATGCTCCAGTTTCGGTGCTGCTAGTGGACTGGCCTCCGTTATGAAGCCAATTACATAATCTTGCTGCACAAAACCAATTGACAAAATTAACTGGTTTATTACCCATGTTAATTTTGGAAGAATAGGAGTAATTTCCAGAACTTCCAGTTCTCAATATTCCTCCTATAGAAAGATCGCCCATATTAGGACTGTATACTCCATAATCATCAGTTTTGGCAACTGAATTCAGAAATTGCACGTATTCATCATTGGTTAATTCATATTTTTGAATTTTATAATTATAAGAAACGGAACCATAAGCAGAATCGGGAGGATTATTTGGATTACCAATAGATACAAAACTACTATAGTCTAAGGGATTTTCGATAGAGGCAATTCTAAATCCTATCCAGTAATATTTAATATCAACAGTATCGTTTCTCCACGATTTACTTAGTCCCATGGGACCCTCGTTGAAAGATCCTCCTCTCATAACACGAACACTTGGATTAAATTTTATTATTGTATCTGTAATTTCGTTTAAATTTCCGGTTTGATCGCATGTTCCATAAGCGCTTGGACCTCCGTTAGTGCCAACAGAGGTTTGATTTCCATTTCCGATCACTGAGCCGAAACCAGGTGGAACAGAGAGCCCCCAAAAAGAACAATCTTTGCCGCCATTAGCACTATTTCTTCCCACCAGGGATATATCTGGAAGTTCTTCTTGACTTAATGGTCCATCGTAAATCTCTATTCTATAGACTGACCCCGGACAGTATTCGTTTGGAACCTCAAGATCATCTATAAAAAATAAAAGGGTATTATTATCTGCCACTGCTTCATTGAGTGTATCTACCCAAGAAAATTTACTAATGTTATTGACATATACGGCAACAACATTACTTGCACCATCTCTAGAAATAATCAATCTTAGTATTTTATTTGAAATTATAGTATTATCTATACTCTCGTAGGGCTCCCACTGAATGCGTCCCCTATTACCATACAAACCAATGTCAGAGGTTCTATTTTTTGTATCTAGTATTCTTTGTAAATCTCCAGTAGTACTTAAATCAAATTTGAAGTCTATTATTATTGTATAATTATCATTATAAGCTAAGGCATCTTTAAGAATCAAACCTTGGTTAGCACTAGACGACCCACCAAAATTATAAGAATTACTAGTGAGTATACCTCCGTTTGGCCGCAGGGATGGTCCTCCCAGTGTATCATTTAAATTGTTTTTGAATTCGTATAAATGTATGAGAGAGGCTGGCATTTATTTTATATATTGAAGATAACGCATAATTTACATGGAATCAATCACATAACTTTTGTCATTAGCCACAGTAACAACGTCCAGTGGCATGCAGTAACTTAAAACTACTTTTCCCTTATTATCCACTACTCTTATCCAATTTATACCGCTGTGACAACCTCCTGCTCCCCAGTAACAGGTCAACTGAAATGTATATTCATCCTTGCCTGGGAACGGGCGATCGGCTCCACCTTTTTTCGGCTTAACATTACCAGGAATGATTGCGTAATCGTATCTAGCCATAGGATTATTAGCCTTGTCTGAGAAGGGGTATATTGATGTAAATTTAGAATTATTAGGGGACCTATAATCGAAAGGATCATCTGCTCCTCCTCCATTATTTGTGTTCATTGTCTTAACAAACACTCCATTTATGTTTAAATTAAACTTAGCGGCATTGCATCCGTGACTACCGTCGCATGATCCCCCCGGCGCCCACCAGCTTTCGGGGCCAGCACCGTGCTGGGGATCATATATAATCTCTACTCTGTATCCTGCAATTTGGCCTACTGGAGATAGGGGGATCGGGGTAGCAGTTGGGGTTTGGGTTTTTGTTAAGGTTGGGGTCAAGGTAGGTGTTGGAGGTATGGTAGAGGTCATAGTGGCCGTTAAGCTTGCTGTCGGCACGATAGTCAGAGTAGGCGTCTCTGTAAGTGTGGGGGTGCTAGTGAGAGTGGGTGTAGACGTAAGCGTAGGAGTTAATGTTTGTGTTGATGTAGGGGTGGGAGTAGGCGTAGGAGGAGGCAAGGGAATACAAACCTCATTTGACATACAGGGTTTTATACAGAAAACTCTAAAACATATTTCTGTGGCGCCATATGGTCCATTATTGGCCCCAACTTTCATATACTCGCTCAAAGACCCAGTTCTACAATTGCCACATCTATTTGGGTCTAGGCACACACAGAGACTATCGTCACTTCTTTGCGTGGAAGCATAAGGAAGTCCATCCTGTTGACTGTTGGTGCATACAAAACTCGGCAAGTCATCACTTTGGGTTGCATACTTCCAGTAACCAGAATTTAAACCATTGCCCTTATAATAAGCAGCTTTGTACCATTCGTCTTCACTTGGTATCCAATACTTGGCATTAGTATTCTTTTCCACAATTCCACATTTTGGAACTATTCCATTGAGAGTATATGCTCCATCCTCTGTAGTTAAAGTATCTTGATTTCCATTAAGCATACCATTATGAAGCCAATTACAAAATCTAGCACAATCATACCAATCCACAAGAACTACAGGTTTATTACACATTCTACTCTTTGTGGAATAAGTGTAATTTGGAGAAGATCCATTTCTCACTATACCACAATTTACATTATATATATTATCATCTCCTTTATATAATCCGTAATCATCTTTCTTGGCAATACTATTTAAAAAAGAGCAATACTGTTTGTTGGTGATAGAATATTTTCCTATTGAATACTTGTAAGAAACAGAACCAAATCCAGAATTTCCATTATCATCTACGGACATATCAGACCGATTATTCAAATCTTCAATATCCATAAAGCGTATTCCGCTAAAAGACTCATCATTTAAAGTACAAAGCCTAAACCCTAATGATTCATGAAAAACATGTGCTCCCACCACTTTTGGATGGTTAGATGAGAGACCGTCTACATTCATCCAAGAACCACCTCTCCAGACTATGCAGGATTTATCCGAACAACCGGCAACATTATTTTCTGCCCAATCTAAAGTTATTCCGCTTCCTATTATGTTCCAAACATTACCGCTCATGTCATAAGTTCCATAGGCACTTGGTCCACCATTTGTGCCAATGGTGGTAACATTGGATGTAGAGCGATGAGCAAAATCAGTGGCTGGCCATTTATTGTATCCCGAGTTTACATGTTGAGGTCCGTCATTTAAATCTACATGATCTAAAAATGTTATCCAACCCGGGGAACCTGGTTCGTTGGTCTTGTATTCAATTCCATTGCAACAATTATCATTTCTAAGTAAATTTATTATATAATTTAATTTTCCATTACTTAGCAATTCCCCATTAGTGGTAACAGAACCTATTATGATTGGAGGATTACATTCTTGACAACCTGTGCATCCTGGGTTTGTTGGATCCCAATTACAAGAAGTACTAGTTAGTGTTGGGGTGGAGGTGAGCGTTGGAGTTAAAGATAGAGTTGGAGTTAAAGTATTTGTTGATGTTAATGTTGGGGTTACAGTTGGTGTTTTGGTAAGCGTAGGGGTGATTGTGGGAGTTAGTGTGGGAGTAAGAGTTAAAGTTGGCGTTGGCGTGGAGGTAGATGTGGAAGTGGGCGTAACTCCGAGAGTAGATGTCAATGTAGGTGTTGGGTCGGGAGGAACACACACTATGCCATCGCCAATATTACTTGCGCATACACAGTCCGGGGTGATGTCACTCTGTGTCGCATAAGTCCAGTATCCTCCAGAACCATTCTTGTTGGGATCATAATATGCAGCCTTATACCATTCATTTTCATTGGGAATAAAATAAAGAGCATTTGGATTTCTTGAAAAGGTTGCGCTATTAGTAACAGCTCCATTTAATGTGTATGCTCCGGTTTCAGTACTACTAGATGCTGCGCCTCCGTTATGAAGCCAGTTGCATAGTCTTGCCGCACAAAACCAACTTACAAAATTAACAGGTTTATCACCCATATTAATTTTAGAAGAATAGGAGTAATTTCCAGAACTTCCAGTTCTTAATATGCCTCCTGCTGGGGTGCTTCCCATGTTAGAACTATATAATACATAATTATCGGTCTTTGCCACTGAATTTAAAAATTGAGCATATTCATCATTGGTTAACTCATATTTTTGTATTTTATAATTATAAGAAACAGAACCAAATCCAGTATCATCGGAAGGATTATTGATATTTCCTATCAAAACAAAATTACTATAATTTAATGTGTTGGTAATAGAAGCTATCCTAAATCCCAAATCAGATAAGCCCAAAGGATATTCTACATTGGTGGCGACTTGCCTTGCAAGGTTGGATATGCCAATGGGTGTTGTTGACGACGAGGATCTAAATGAACCTCCTCTGAGATAATGAGCATCGTTGCTGTTGGGCAGTGGGACGAAGCTTCCATAAGGAGTCTCTGTCCATTCAGCAATATTCCCTGTTTGATCGTATGTTCCATAAGCGCTTGGACCTCCGTTAGTGCCAACAGTAGTTTGATTTCCTTCACCCGGAAATCCTGCACCCCAAAAAGCGCATGTATCATAATTAGTTTTATTTCTTCCGGCAGGGGATATCTCTGGCAATTCTGTCTGGGCCAGCGGTCCATCATAAACTTCTATTCTATAGACGTGACCAGGATCGCACTCATTAGGAACCTCAAGATCGTCTATAAAAAACAAAAGAGTATTATTAAATGCTATAGCCTCACCAATGGTATCAACCCAAGAAAATTTACTGCTATTGTCAACATATGTATTAACTACATTACTTTGGCCGTCTCTAGTGATAACAACTCTTGATGTTTTGCCTGCCACTATAAGGCCATCATCTATGCTCAGATAAGGAAACCATTGAAGGTGACCTTGGTAACCATATAATCCCCTATCTGAGGTTCTATTTTTTGTATCTAATATTCTTTGCAAATTGCCGGGAAGGCTATCAAATTTAAAGTCTATTATTATTGTATAGCTATTATTATAGGCCAATGCATTTTCAAGAATTAACCCTTGGTTGGGACCAAAACTATAGGAGTTGGAACCGGTAAGCGCTCCTCCGATTGCCCGGATTGGCGGTCCACCTAGTGTATCATTTAAACTATTTTTGAATTCGTATACATGTATAAGAGAGGCTGGCATTTATTTTATATATTGAAAGTAATATATAATTTATATGGATTTTAAAACATTCTTTGAACAAGAAGATAGCAAAAGCATAAAAAAAACTATAGGTAAATTACCTAGGGGTCATCAAAAACTTTTGGATGGATTTAAATTTAGATACACATCAGACAACACCTTGGACAACGATCATGGTCATGTAGGAATAATCCAGGGCAAAAATATAGAAGTATCAGCGCCTTGGAATTATGGTAGAGAATGGGTCACATTGCACGAAATAGCCCACAGAATATGGGAAGAAAAGATGACAAAAGAACTCAAAAAAGAATGGAGTCCTTTAGCCAAAAAAATTAAGAACAAAAATAGAGATAATAAATCTTTACAACAAAACGATGAAGAGCTTTTTGCTATGGCCTATGCAGCCACCTATGCAAAACATCCTGTTGTTACATTCCATCACAAGGAATGGATCGAGTTTATTAAAGAAAAAGTTCCAAGTTAAATCGGTCTAGATTGCACATCACTCAATAACTTTGGAAGAGTAGTCATTGCATCTTCGGTCAATCTTTCATAATCATTAATATCTAGACTGAATATCTGGTAATGGTGGCAGATAGGATTCTTCATTACCTGCGGGTTGTATCCCTTATTCTGTGTTTTGAGGGTCATAAGGAAACTCATACCAACCTGTGGGAGCATTTCATTCCAAGGACCACAATTTTCCCAACATTCTTTTGTCATTAAACAAAGATACTCTTGTAAAAACTCTACCTTTTGATCACCCATCATATAGCTTGAAAAATCAACGCCAACAAGACCGGCTTTATTATTTTCTGCGACATTTATTAGAAGATCCAACCATGCCGCATTGAGTATGACAACATCACAATGCATAAAAATAAAGTACTTTGAATTTTTATCAGCAGCTTTTGCACCCTTATTTGCAGCACTGCTCCAAAATTCATTCTTCGGAAGTCTAACGAGTTTAACCTCATTTTTAATATCTTCCAAAAACGACTGAGACTCTTCTCCACTTCCATTATCAACAACTATTATTTCATAATTATTACTAAAACTAGTGACAGCAATACTCTGAAGACAAATATTGAGATACTCAGGCCTGTCCTTATGGACCACTATGATGCTGACTTGTTCTTCGGTGCTGTTGTGCATCGGTATAGAGAGTTCTGCACGGTCGCCTTCGAGGGGATTGTATGGTTTAGCCATATTATTTTCCTTGGTTAGATTTAGATCTATTGGTTAGATTTAGATCTATTATAGACTTTTCATTCTTCTGTTTCAATGTCAAAGATTGAATATTCACAAGAACACTCAACTGAAAAACCCTGGGCTGTTTGAATTAATTGTTTTGTATTTTTAGCAAGAGAATTAAAATAAGTCTCAGCTTTTAATATGTCCTTAAAAGCTTTTTCAACTTTAACAAAGATAAATTCTCCGTTAATTTGTCTTGCCACATTTACTATTAAAAAAACCTTCACTCTGGGAACTCCAATTCTTTTATTTCTTTAGGTTTCTGCTTTTCTTCTTTTATAATTTCTTTTTGAGCTATCATGATGTTCTTGTCTAAAGTTCTTATAAATCCCTCTAGTGCTTGGTGAGGATAACTTGAGGCCATTTTTTTCAGACGATTTTTAACCTTTTCATCTAAATCTTTTGAGTCTATCAATTTGGTGACAGTTTTAAAATTTATAATTTTAAAACTACAGGGCTGTCTTGATTCATCTTGGCCCGCTGATAATTGAAACTTAAGATTCTCTGCTTCTAGCATTATTCGTCCTCCTTGCTTTCTTCGTTTTCTTCAAAATTCCTATATCTTTCAAATTTATTATTTTTTAAGTCAGACAATAGACTTCCAACATTTACTAGCGGATTATTATTAAATTTATATTCTTTTAAATTATCTCCGACTAAAGTCCTCAATGCAATATCTTGTATTTCTTTTTTCTTATCGTCAGATAATTCATGATCTAAAAAATAAACACTACTATCTGCGTAATTAAACATGCAAAGGTGTTTGTTATCTCCTATCTTAACTAAAACTGGCACCAAATATTCTATAGAAATCTTTTCCATAAACATAATTGAGTTAAAATTTTCTGAAAATGTTTAGTATATACATTATGCTAATACAATCCTAACAAAATGAAAAAATTAATATTTTTATTTCTGTTGTTGATTCATAATTTTTCTCTGGCTGGCACTATCGACCCATCAACCCCCGATGAAAAATATATTGATTTTGGTGAAAAATTTTATTTTGTAGTAAAAATTAAATCAAGTTTTAAAATCGACGGAGAAGAATACAGCAGCTCCGCATCTTCCGTACTAATAGGTCCGCATTGGGCACTAACCGCTGCTCATGTTGTAGATGGGACAGAAAAGTCGGAAATTATTCTAGGAGATTGTGAAGAAAAAACGTGCAAACACTATCCTTTAACGGTAATAAAGCACAAAGAATATAATGATGATGTGCACGCAAGATATGATATTGCACTATGCTACTCTGCAGAAGATTTTGGACTAAATTCTTATCCCAAATTATATAAAAAAGATGACGAACTTGGTAAAATAGCCACTATCTCCGGCTTCGGTATGCGTGGAACTTTTAATACAGGAGCGCAAGAGGGAGATAATCGAAGGAGAGCCGGAAGCAATAAAATAAGCGGCCTAGAGAGGGGGGTAATAGTTTGTGATCCAAGTATCACAGGAAAAACGGCATTAGAATTCATGATCACACCAGGAGATTCTGGTGGGGGTTTATTTATTGGAAATGAATTAGCCGGGATAAATTCTTTTTTAATGTCAACAGACGGAAAAGCTAATGGAACCTACACAGACGAATCTGCGTTTACCCGCATAAGTCTATACTCGGATTGGATAGACAGCAATATTAACGAACACGAAGAACTTGTTTCAAAAAATAAAGACGTGATTGTGGTGAAAAAAGAGTAATCAGTTCTTCTTGATTTTATCCATATCTATCTTATCTGGATCGATTCCTGGGCCATAAGGTGATGGTGAATATTCTTTCTGAAGCTTCTTTATTACAATATCTGCAATATTCTCGTAATGATTTTCAACAATTAAGTTGGAGACCTGTTTAGAGAATACGGCCGATATAAGTAGGGCAGAAGCCAGAAAAGATGCCAACCAAAACAGTTTATTATCAAGTAAATTTTTCATTTTAATGCCTTTCAAATATAATATAGTATTTTTATTGATTTTTTGGAACAACTCTTGCAATAATTTGATTGCTAGAAATGAAGGGGTCTTTTTCAACTATGCCTAGATCTTTCAATTCATCGATAAACTTTTTAATTAATTCAAATCCCTTATCTTTGTGAGATAAATCTCTATATGTTTTAAATCTAACGGTGATCTGAAGTTTCTTTTTATCTTCAAGAAAAGATTTGGCCTGATTGATTTTTATATTAAGATCATTTTGCTCTATGCAAGATTTAAATCTGATCTCCTTTAAATCATTCTTATTCTTCTTTAAGCTTTTTTCTTTTATCTTTTGTTCGTAGAGATATTTTTCATAATTTATAATATGACATACTGGTGGATTTGCAGTCGGGACCAGTTCAACCAAATCGAGCTTCTTATCTTGCGCCAGTCTTTGAGCAGAGGCGGTATTCATTATGCCGATCTGCTGACCTTCACTTATCACTCTTACGCAAGGAGCCTTTATAAAATTATTAATTTTATGCTTAGGTTGATTACCATGATTGGTAAAATACCTATTATTGTTGTTGTAAAATTTGTTCATCCTGAACTAGACCTCTAAATTCCCATCTAGTATTTTCACAGATATACCTTCTTTTTCTGCTGGATATTTGCGGGTCCACTCAACAACCTGTGTTTCTGGATTCATTTTAGTCACCTTAAACTCAAACAAATAATCACCTGGGAGTGAGGTGTCGGAATCCAGCCAATCATAAACCAAGTAACTCTCTGAGAGAGAGGTTTCTTCTTCCCCTTGCATATTCAAACTTGTTGAATTCACAAGCTCTTTGGTCGCAGGAGAATTGATAAACTTTATTATCTTTATAACTGTACCCTTTTTCCAATTTAATGCATCTGTACCGAGTTGAGCCCTATCTACAGTTATCGTATTATTGTAACTATCGACAGCAGTTACAACCAAAGTCTCATAAGAGTTAGATGTTTTGAGAAGAAGATTAGTGCCGACCGAGACAGTTTCAAATCCAATATTGTTTGCAAATAGTATTTCTTGATTAACTGTATCTAAATCTTTTTTTAGTTTGGCGTTAGACCACATGCTAGCCTCTATTGTATAGTCCTCTGTTAGGTCTATAGGGCTGGAGTCGCAGTCAAATATCTTGTATCTCAAGGAAGGACTTGTGTCATTCCTTTTAATTAAAAACTCGTAATTGTTGTTATTGTTGCAGGCCATATTATATATATAACTTTACTTAATTATATATCTACATTGTTTCTTGTCAAGGGCTAATTTTCCACTATCCAATTTTGTTAAAAGTTCTAAATCCATATCTTTTTTTGCCTTATCATAAAGATAAATTAAATCATTATACCTTTCGGTAAGATCATTTAACCATCTTTTTTGGCACCTGAATCCCGTGTGATCGCAAAAATTCTCAGAATCCCCAAAAAATATCAAATATTTAATAAAAGTATTTTGAATACTTGTGGTAAAATATTTTAAAAGAAATCTTTTTTCTTTAGGTATTTCTAATTCTAAAAATCTCATTCCTAAAAATAAGCAATCATATTCCAAAATCTATTCCCTCGCAAAATTCCAAATAAAGAATAATCATGCCTCCAGCAAATTGCTGTGGGATACCAAACTCATATAAGCTTTTAAGAGTCTCATTAACAAGTTTGATTTCCTGAGTAACATCGCCTGTCTTTTTTGCAAAAGACAAGTCTTCTTCTGTGATCTTAATATAGTTGTTTAGTGTTAAATAAATTCTTTTTACAGAATCTATTATATTTGTATTTAAAACAATAGAAATCCTTTTTTCACAGCTCAGGAGATCTGGGCTGATGTGTTTTCCACATTTAGTTTTTTTATCACTAAAAAACTTACTAACATAATGAGCTGCAAGATAATTGGCATCTAGTAAGAAATCACTAGGATTCCTTATATCATGGCTTTCTAAGACATCACAGGCTTGATTTGCTTCAAATTCAATAGGTGATTCATAATCGTAATCATCATACTCTTCACTAAAATCTACAATAGATTCTTTCATACTTTCCCTATATACATTAGAGGTAACAAAATGAAAACATTAACGTCTATTTTAATGGTCCTAGTCCTTTTTTCCGGTTGTGCTAACTTTAATCCAAAATCCAGAATAAATAATAGCAATGGAAAAATAAACGATATAAACAACAATCAAAACGGGATGATGTTGGAGCTTGGCAAGCTTAAACAAGATGCAGAAATTTTAAACAGCAAGTTAAAAGAAGTGCAAAATGGCCTCCTAAACTTAAACATGGCGATATCAAGAAATGAGAACACAGGAATACAAGTCTTACAGGGAGATGGATCTCTTTTTTTAGTATTTAGTTGCATTGCTTTAGTGTGCATGTTTTATTTCAAAAATAGAGATAACGAAGACACCATGAAACTTCTGGCTGAGAAAATAATGGAAAGCCAAGATGAAAATCTACAGGAGTCTGTTGTCGACGCAGCAATAGAAAAAAATAAAGGTGAAAAAGTATTAAGCTTGCTAAAAAAAGCAAAAAAGTAATTTAAAACTTCCTTGAAAAACTAATACCACCGCAGTTGTCGCCCAAAGGCAAATCAAAAGAATTTAAATCTTTATCTTTTTTGTTACAATAGTTAGCAAACTCTTTTACTTGATTATCTATTATAATTTTTTTGGAAGTGTTTTTTAAACAAAAATACACATCTTCCTTTGTGTCAGAAGACAAATACCTACATCTCCTAGATCCGCCACTCTTCAAACAAATTTGATCTATTTGATTTTTGTTTAACATAATTATCCCCCAATAGATTTCAAGAATATATCAGGAGATATAATTGTGTCAAGAGAAAATCATAGAAATCTCTCATTATTCTTTTTCTCTAGATTTCTGCGATATGCGTCACTTTCTTTTTTCTTTCTTCTTCTCTTCTGACCTGGGGTTTCATGAAACTCCCGCATCTTTAATTCCTGTAGAACGCCGCTATCGGAGACGCCTTTTTTAAATATACTCAAACATTTCCTAAAGACATCGTCTTTTTCCCTTTGCGAGAGGCTGTGGTAGTAAGCTTCATCACGAATCACATTTATCTTCATTTTAATTTTCCTTGTGGGTTAAAACTAATATAGTTAATCGAACGAATTTATTTTCACGAAACGGGTGCCAAGCCTTTTATTCTTAAACTCTCTTACAGCCGAGTAATTAGCGCTAATTTCAATTTCTTCAGTTGTTGGCCATGATTCTCTATCCGAGTATGGGACAAGATTGAGAAGACTGTTTTTAATATATAAAAACATCTCGTTCTTCCAGTAACTCCTAGAACCAGATATCAGAGAACTCATAAAGGTGTAAACAAAGAGGTTGGGAATTTTATCGTTTTTAGTAAAGTCATCTAATTCATACTCTTTGGTATAATAATATTTATTTCTTTCTTCTATTACCAAAGATGGAACTCTTGCGGCCTTTGCAAGTCTTGAAATACCATTAAATATGTCTAGAACACAACCGGTTGTCCTAATGGCAGATAAAACTTTAAAAATATCATATTCATTTAAAAACAAGCAGTCTTCACCATTTTTAAGATCTTCGGTTAAATTAAAAGAAAGATTATGATTCCATACAACTGGAAAGAAGTTATTCTCTCTGAGAAACTTTATCAATTCTACATAAAATTCTTTATTAACGCTTGCCTTATAACACCTGCCGTTCCTCCAAGAATCAACATAAATTGCAGGATGTATAAAAATTTTATAACCAGAGGACTGATTTATAATCTTTAAGAAATCTTTTCCCAATACTGCTGAACTAGGCACCATTGGATAAAATATATTAAAGTTTTTACCAAAGTTTTTATAATAATTATTTGTAAAACCGTTATTATAAAATTGATTAAATATTTGAGAATCTAATACATTTCTAAAATTCTCATTTAGATTCCTTAGAATATTATTGAAATTAGTAGATTTATTATGAAACTCATCTGAGCTTTCATAAAGTTTTTTAAAATTAGCAAAATCAGATAATGTCCAAAATTCGTCTACATAAGGGAAAAGCTGAGAAAACCCTGGGTATGAGCAGGCGATCACATACTTAGAACTCTTGAATTTATTTAAATAATTTTTAAGAATAAAAGAAGATAATATGTGAGAATATTTAAAATCATTAAAGAATGGAACTAATAATAAATCGTCTAAGTCTGTGGGGACGTTAGAATCATCAAATTTTTCTCTTTTGAAACCTATCTTCTCAGAAGTTCTATTCAAAAAATCAATTACCATTTAGATAAACCCTTTTTATTTATCATAGAATACAATAATCTTTTATTTTTTGCAAGAGACATATTATAACTCCAATCATCATTCAACATCTCATCTATTGATTTAGATACGGCATCTAAAGAAGCTTCTTGGTTCTCTAAAAAATCCAGATAATGAGAAATTAATATTTTCTTTTTATTCCAATTTGTTGTTGCGGCAATCCTATGTCCTTCTTGTCCCGCTCCTGCTATTTGATCTGGGGATTCGACTAGCAAGAAAGGGGTCTTTACAATAGAAGATAATCTTGTGGAGGCAGTCCAAAATTGAATAGAAAAATTAACGCAAGACAAAACAGATAAAGTAAAATTCAAATCATTTACTTCGGGTCTATTTGAAAAATCAAGACAGTCATCCATGCCCAGAGAAGAAACATTTTCCCCAAGATAAATTGGAAAAAGGCCCCTTTTTTTTAAAAGTTTATTGAGCTTGATGTAAAATTCCCTGGGCAGATTTCTCCCATAGGTTTTTCTGTTTCTGGCGAAAACTGCAACGCTATTTTCCGGGATGCTTGATTTCAATTTTGGATCTATAGATGGAGGAGGTATTGGCACCACCCTCTCTCTGTCAATGTTGTTTAGAAAAGGAAACCAAAAACTATCGTTACCACATTTAACGCACTTACTTGATTCTAAAGTAGGAGTCAAACATTCCTTACAATTTTTTGAAACTAAAAAATTACCTAAGCTGGCTCCCTTAAAGACAAAATAACCGTAATCAGAAATCTTATCTTCTAACTTAGATAAGTTTTTAGAATTATGAATGCAGGCGTTACTATAGTCTTTAAGCCAATAATGGCGTTTATCCAATTCCCAAAATTCATCAACAAGATGTTTATAGAAATATCTTCTGCCGCTCCATCCAAAAACTATACTATAGTAATCTTTAAATTTTTCTAAAACTCTTGGTATGCTATAATTGCAATTTAGAGTTTCTACACCCAATTCACAAAAATTAGTTATAACTAAAGTTTCTTTTGGGTCTTTTCTTTGTTTAGTAGAGAATTTTTCTCTACTAATATAGAAATCTTCCACCCAAGGTTCTTTAAGTGAGCCGCACGGGAAGAAGTGCATAGAAGTCTAAACCCGGGAGGATTATGGCTCGCTCTTGAAACGGCGATTACCCATAGAATCGCTGACTTTATCTATCATAGATAGAACCTTCTCTATCTCTTTGGAGGCCGCATCAGTTTTTTGATCTAAAGTTTCCTTAGAAGTCAAAGAAACTTGAAGTTCATGTAACTTCTTCTTAAGCTCAATAAGACTCTCTAATTCCTCTCCACTGCTCCAGCCGTTAGTGACCTTAAGTTTTGAATCCTTGCCAGTACTCATATAATCTACTGGATTCTGGGATTTATTCATTTTCTTGGTCTTTTCAATCAGATCGGCCATATCTTCGACGGGATCAGAGCTTTTTACAGTAGAAAGCTCGGGATTCTTTAAACTCTTAAACATATCAACTACCTCAGGAGCTGATTCTTTTTTCTCTTCTGTCAAGAGAGATTCAGACTCAGAGTAATTGACAACATTGTTCCAATAATCAACATCACTGGACTCTAGTTCCGCTTCGGCGTCGGAGTCGCTTATATTAGTTTGGCCAAAGAAATTTGCAGCACCTTTGTCTTTAGCCTCTGGTTTGGGGGCGTCTTTAGAGCCGAAAACTCCGTCTGCTAAAGCTTTGTCCCACTGCTGTGTCCATTTGTCGAATTGGTCGTCTATCATAATAACTTATATAGTATTCGAATCTTATTTTTTTTCTAAAAAATTGTTTTTAATCGAGATAGCTGTCCAGTGAGGATCGTTTTCAGGGAGATATTCTGGTTTGGTGAAATAAAATGCTTCATATGTGTATTCATATTCTTTCTTTTCAACTTCCTCCAGGCTAAGTCCATTTAATAAATCATTAGATATATTCTTTAAAACTCTGATTGCGTCTTCTTCTATGGCTCCGCCTAACTTTCGCATAACTTTTAATGCAGACACAGAATCATTATGCATCAATAAATTCATTAAATCTTTTTTCATAACTCCGTCAACAAGAAAAGCTTTTGCCCTGTATCTCGCCAGGATCTCATCTTTACCAGGTTTATTATTTTTGATTTCTTTGAAATATTTAAAGAAATTTGTTTCATCGATTATAAGTTCGTCTGACATTTTTCTATTTCCTTTTCTTGTTCAATGGTAGTATCATCAGTTATATTATTAGGTTTTCTCAATAATACCAATCTATAGTCATCGCTCTTTTCAATCTGTTTCTTTTTGTAAAAATTTCTTGGTCCAATTGAAGAGAGTGTATATGTTTTAAAACCGTTAGATGGTGCATTTAATCTCATTCTAACAAAGTTACCTGCAACTATCTCATTCTGGAAAGAATTATAGTCATCTTTCCAAACATTAATAACACCTTCGTCGCCATTTTCGTCTTCAGCCTTTATTTGATAATATTCTGCTCTCTTACCTTTTCTTTTATTAACTGCTATTATCTCGATCTCTACCGGAAGGATCTCGTTGACACCCTCAGTAAAAGAATCAAAAGTGCAACCACCTTGATAATCAAGACTGTTGCGAATCTTCGAAGTCCAAGAAAACCCGTAATATCTCTTCTCGCATTCAGCAAGAGATTCGAGAAGTTCTTTTTCTAGTTTATTATCAATTGTTATTGATAAAGGATCAAAAGATTCTAAGTCTGGTTTGTCTTGATTGTCCTTGAGCTTAAATTTCTCAGTAGCTTTAGTCATCTTGTTTATTAGTTTGCAAACTTCTTTCCATAGATCTTTACCGTCTATTTTCAATCCCTTGTATCTTTCTTTCCATATTTCACAATTGCTAACTTTTTTTAGATCCTTAGAATCTATAGGATCTATTTCACCTTTAGCAAGTTTTTTGATAGTCTCACTAGAATTTTCTGCCCTGTCTATTAAGTCCATCAAAACTTCTTTATTCTTCTTACTCGATGCTTGATGTCTTTTCTTTCTATCAATTTTCTTCTTTGTATAATCTTTGTAAGCCTCAGCAAATTTAAATAGTGTAACTGGGTCTGAGTCTTTGAAAGATCCTGTTGATATGAGAGGCTTCAATACGCTTGAATCAGTTCCAAACCTATCTATAAAATCTTCAAAATTAGCATAAGGTTGCTTTTCAACTATCTGTTCGGCAACATTTATCCCTATGCCTTTAACATTTGAAAAGCCAAAATATATTTCATCATCAACAAGACTAAAATTTGCCTTGGATTTATTTATATCAATCTTATTGATCTTTATATTGTGCTTTATTATTTCTTTTCTATACTCTTTGATTTTATCAGTATTGTCTTCACACATCAAAATAGCAGTATAAAACTCATGTGGATAGTGTGATTTTAAATATAGAAGTCTTGCAGATATATGAGTATATGCGCAGGCGTGGGATTTGTTAAAACCATATTCGCTAAAAGAAATAAGCTGATTAAACAGTTCTTCGGATTCTTCTTCTGTGCAAGATAGATTCTTTTTTCCATTTTTAATAAATACTTCTTTGTACTTTATGAACTGTTCTACTTTTTTCTTACTAATTGCTTTTCGAACAGTTTCGACATCCCTCATTGGGATATCTCCAATTATATGTAATATTTTCATCACCTGTTCTTGATATATGATAACGCCATAGGTGCTATTTAATATTTCATCAAGCATAGGATGTAAATTATACTCTTCTCTGCCTCTTTTTCTTTCAATATATCTCTCGTGCATTTTCATATTTAACGGACCTGGCCTGTATAAAGCCGAGTAAGCCACTAAATCTTCAAATCTTGTAACACCACCAGATTTGGCGAGATTTCTAATTCCATCTGAGTCGAACTGGAAGATACACTTAAGATCTCCTTCGTCTGCCATTATCAATGCTTTTTCATCATTCCTATATTGATCAATATCGGTCCAATTTGATTTGCCATGAAGAGCGCATATTTTTTCTATTCCATGCCGCTCATATATAAGCCTGCAACAGTGAGCTATTTGTAAAAGATTGCTAATAACCAACAAATCAAATTTAACAAGACCCACAGGCTGTAGGTCTTGACCGTGAAGACCTTCTACCCAAGCACTAGCTTGGGGGTCATCTTTCCTTTTAACAAGAGGAACAAGATCTGTAAGTGGTATGCTGCTGATAATAAGACCTCCAGCATGAACTCCCATGCCTCTATTTCGATCAATTAATTTATGGGCAGCCTTGGCAACATCAGGATTATCATCACAATATTTCTTGAGACCGGGATCAACCTTCATTGCAGACTCCCAAGTCAAAGCTTTACCTTCATCATCCTTGGTTTGAAGCTTGGTAGTTAAAGCAAGCAATTCTCCTCTATCTTTATCATGAACTCTAGCCATATCTATTAGAGACGATTTAATACCATATGTTGTGTAGTTGCCAATATTACAAACATATTGCTCACCAAATGTTTTGGGGGCCCATTCATTCTTTAAAAAATCACGCACTGCTGGAAGGTAGTCGGTATCCACGTCAGGCGAATCTCCATAGAAAAATTCGGGATCTTGATCTATGTTGAAATCTTTAACTATATCCAAAAGATATGGAACCAAAAGATTATTTTGATTTTCAGGGTATTTTATGCCTCTATTATAAAGATCAATAAAATAATTCTCTTTATTTTGAATCTCTGTCTCGAGTAGTTCCCAATTGAGCCTTTTCAGATAAATAGGGTCGCTCAAACCCTTTTGACTTAATTTTTCTACACAGATTTCCCTGAGATTCATGTTTTTTCCAAGAATAATATAACTAGTTGTGCATAAATAAATTATATGAAAAAGAACAAATCAGTCCTGCTGGGAGTCTGTGCTGACTTGGGTGACAAAACAGATATAAATCCAAATTGGATACGTATTGGATTTGTTGCTTCTTTTTTATTTTTTGGGATAGGACCACTAATTTATATCATAATGTGGATTTTAATGCAACTTAGAAAAGGGAGATGATCATGGCATTCAAAAAGTTTAATGAGTATTTAAATGAAAAGGGTAAAGTGGAAGAAAATCCACCAAAGATGACCAGTAAAAAAATAAAGGCAAAGAAAAACAAGAATGCTCTTGGACATCATGGAAACAAAAAATTAGTCTATGAACCAAAAACAGAACCTCTACAAAATAAGTCGCCAGAATGGCACAAAGAAAAAGAAGATGGCCCAAATCTTCCAAAACCAAGCAAACCAACAAAAGTTGGGCCAACAAGCCAAGTATCAAAGGTATCGGAGTGGATACATAAAACAAAAGGAATGTCCTTATCTGAATTTGCAAAAAATATTCATGAAGAAAAAAATGTCGAAATAGATTATAGCAAGATTAAAAGTGTCCAGGATCTACTTGCAGTTGCAGTATCTGCAATGAAAAATAATCCAAAACTTATTGAGAACGTTGTAAGAGAAATAAAGAGATCCAAACTATCAGAAGCGGTTCTCGTTGAAATGCTTAAAGACAAAAATCTACAAGAGAGTGTCGCAGGTCCAATAGGTTTTGAAAAACTTTATGACGACGAACCAGAATCAGAAGATGAAGTCGATTCAGAAGATGCTTCTGACGAGATGGAGGGCGATGATGAAGAATATAGTGATGATTCAGAGGATTCGGAAGATTCAGAGGATGGAGAAGAGTATATCAGTGATGACTCAGAAGACTCCGAAGAAGAAGATGACTCAGATGATTACGAAGATTCAGATAATTATGATGACTCAGAAGATTCGGATTCAGAAGAGTCCGATGATTCAGAGGAAGAATCAGAAGAAGAATCAGAAGAAGATTATGAAGATTCTGAGGAAGGTGAATCAGAAGACGAAGAATCAGAAGATGAGGATGAGGATTCAGATAGCTACGATGACTCAGATGAGTCCGAAGAAGATTACGGTGGGGATGAAGAAGAATCAGATGAAGACGAGGATTACTTTGGAAAATTCGGTAAATACAATCGCTAAATCTTCAATATAAAAATAAAAATCACACCCTTGCTTAAACATGGGTGTGATTTTTTTCACCCTCTACTGTCATCACTAAATCTTTTGGTAAACTATTAATAAGAATTGCATAGTCTAGGCCAAAAGCAACAGCAAGTTCATAGAACATAATAAAACCTTTATTAAATAGGATCGATATCTTTAAACTCTAAAATCATACTTCTTCCTCCTCGAGATTCACTTAAAAATCTGGAGAATAAAAGATCTTCTTTGATTGGATCCACGTCTGTTATGCCCAAGCAATAGCAGAGAAGAGAACCACAAGCGCTTCCACGGCCGGGACCAACGGCTTCACTTCCATCTCCCCAACCAAGTAATTGAGGGCATATTCTTCTGGCTTCGTCTGTCATCATCTTCTGAATGAGGAAATAGCTACTGAAACCTTTTCTTTTGATTAGAGAAATTTCTTCTTTTAATCTGTCTAAATAGACTTTTGTTTTAGGGAGGTTTCTATCATTGAAACCTCTTATGGTTAGTTCTTTTAATTTTTCATCACCATCTTCTATTACAGGAAGTTTAAGGCTTCTATCAAATGTAACCCCTTTTGCCTTCTCGCATATTCTGACTGTATTTTTTTTAGCTTCTTGGAATAATTCATAAGGAATAATTTCACTATAGTCCTTTAGCCATTTCTCATTAAGCTCTTCTTCACTTTTCATCCATAGATTTTCATCTTGAAGCTCGAAGAAGTCTGCCATACTATCTTTTTGTTTTGCTTCTTCTATCTCTTTTAATGTTCTATTAGTTTGGATCATCAACATCAAGCGTTGATAGTGACTATCTTCTTTATTACAATAATGAACATCGCAAGATACTATCAAAGGAATCTTATATTTTTCATGACATTTTACAATAAAAGCATCATATGCAAACTGCTTTTTAAAATCTAAAAGCATGAGCTCCAAATAGAAATGATCTTTACCAAACATTTCTAGATGCTTTTCAAGCATTTGAAAGCCGGCTTCTTCTCCGCCTTTATCAAAAGCTCTTCCTATTTCACTGTTGTAACAGCAGCTTGTAAATATTAAGCCTTCTTTGTGCTTCTTGAGCTGTTCATAATTAACCCGAGGCTTTCTGTAGAAGCCCTTGGTCCAGCCCCAGCTGGTTAATCTAACAAGATTCTTGTAGCCCTCTAGGTTGTAAGCTATTGCCAATAGGTGAGGACTAGCTTTTAAAGTATCGATTTCATCTGGGGATAAATCTTTAGTAAAATTTTGCATATCACCTAAGCCAGAACTCTCTGGTTGTAGTGAATTAATATACAATTCACTGGCGAAGATAGGACTTAACTTATTTTTATCTTTGTATTTATCACATATTTTATCACATATTTTGATTTGTCTTGGGACTGCCCCCAACATACCGTGGTCAGATACCGTTAGAAACTTTTGATTGATTTCAATGGCACGATTTCCAGCCTCTTCTACGGTTTGAAAACCATCAAGGAGACTATAATCGGTGTGAAGGTGTAAATGTTCAAATCCAACAATTTCGACTATTTTATCGCTCATTTTGAACCAAAAGATGAGTTATTTTTAAAATTAATTAATTATTTTAGCCCAATTTTCACAAAAAGTCAACAACGGGGATATTATTTTATTTTTTATAATATATAAAAGTATGGATTCAATAACGATTATTTTACAGCCAAAAGACTTGCACGCAATAGATGAGAGACAGACGGGCTTTGTTGTTCAGGCAATAACAGAATCGGGGGCAGCAATCTCATATCAATGGCAAAAATCCACAGAACCAGATGTTTGGAAAAATGTGGGAGTAGATTCAAATATAATAAGCTTTGTTACTTCATTGGCAATGAATAGACACAAATATAGAGTAATATTGACCTCTGGTTCATATTCTACTGGATTAAAAGTTCTGGCGAGTGATGAGGTGACTGTTTTTGTGTCACCAAAACCAACAATCACTCCAACACCAACAATGACTCCGACGCCCACAGCTACGCCTACAAAACCAAGAATAAACATACCAGGAGTGAAGAATTTAGTTTTCGATAAAAATAAAAATAGATTATACGCTTCGACTGGATTTAGTATCAAAGTTGTAAACACAATAAATAATCAAATAGTTTCTAATTATAATATAACATCACCAGCAAACATATGGAAAATGGTGGGAGATGCTAACAGCTTATATGTTTCCGATACTACAAATAATCAAATTATACAATTATCAAAATCTAATGGGGATATCGAAAAAATAACAAATATAAATGTTTATCCAATGGATATTCAAATAAACGATGGATCAATTTATGTATTGGCGACTAGCCGTAAAGAAAATTCATTGAAAAAAATAAGAAATGGAGAAGTGGTCAACTCAATAATATTGAGTGAATACTCAATAGACCGATTCGTTAAATTATTAATCAACAAGAATAATAATAAAGCATATGTATTAGATGCCAGCAGTGAATCTATATTGGTCATTGACTTACGATATATGACTCTAGAGAGTACTGTTTATCTTCCCAAGGGGGGAAAATCAGAGTCGATGGAAATAGACTTATCTTCTAACTTAATATACATTCCAACTAAAGATTTGGGTTTTAATGAATTTTTACTATTAAATACAAATACCAATTCAATATTAGATTATAGAATAACAATTCCATATAATCAAAACTCGGAACAAATAAATGTAATAAACTTTAGCATAAATTCTTTAAAAAATAAGATTTATCTAGCAGATTCGTACAAGTCGTCTGCTTTATTTACAATGAACACAAAAAATCAAACATTTGCATCAATTGAAAACTTATCCGGTGGGTGCAGCTCTTTTGTGGAAGATGCTGTTTCAAATAAAATATACATAGCAAACGGAAACTCTGGCGTGGATGTTGTGCAACTATAACCTTTATATTGAAAATTGTGTTGGCAGATGACATCTATAATTAACTAAAACATTTTAACTATATATTTTTATGCCAAAAGAAGAACTAGAAAAATACGCAAAAGACCCAACAATCATAGTAATAAATGATGCCATAAGCATTGGATTGAGATATGGTGCACCATACACATTGGCTTGGGATCAGAGAAACCTGGCTTACATAAAATCCATAGAGTCTGGGTCTGGGTATGTGCCTCAGAGCTCCTCCCAGTATGACAAATTTAATAAAAATAATGCTTCAGATCAGTGCTATAACCATAATCATTATGTGTGGGAAAATGATTCGTGGAACGCAGTATCCGCATGTGATGCGGGATGGATAGGAACCCTGGTTTTGGAATATATAGCTCCAACCTCAACACCAACACTTACAAAAACACCAACATTAACATCTACTAATACGCCAACTCCCACCCTGACTGCTACACCCACAAAAACAAAAACGTTAACACCAACAAAAACATCAACTCCAACTGCAACATCAATTGCAGGCAATAGTGCAAATTATAAAAAAAATGCTTATTGGGGAGAAATAGGAAATGAAGGAGGACCAACTTCTGTTGGTACCAACGGAGGACCAAGTGCATATGGCGCCTATGATATGAATGGAAATGTATGGGAATTAACAGATGGAAGTAATAGCAAAAAAATTCTACGTGGAGGATCTTTTTCTTCTAATGATTTATTGAAAGGAAACAGATTTGAATTTAATTTCAAAGATAGAACTATAGGTTTTAGATTATCTTCAATAAATAATCCTTTAAATTATAGTAAATTTGTTAGCATAGGCAATCCTGGAAACCTACCAGATAGTAGGCATTCCTTCGGAAGTGTGGGATATAATTACTTAATACAAAAATACCCTGTGACAAACACTGAGTATTGTGAGTTTCTCAATATTGTAGCAAAATCGGATCCATATAATTTATACAACTATTCAATGTCCGAAGATCCAGCAGGAGGAATACAAATATCTGGTGTATCAGGGAGATACACATATTCAGTAAAACCAAAAATGGGCAACAAGCCAGTTAATTTTGTTGGCTGGTTGAGTGCCGCCAGGATGGCTAATTGGCTTCATAATAGAGCATCACATCCATCGACAACAGAGACTGAGTCTGGGGCATATAATTTAAACGGATCAGAAATATTTTTCGAAATAGATAAAAATCCGAATTCTATGTATTATATTCCGTCTGAGGATGAGTGGTATAAAGCAGCATTTTACAAATCTAGTGTTGCTGGTTATTGGGAATATTCCACTCAAAGCAACATCGTTCCAAATCCAATTTGTGCAAATAGTAATGGGGACGGCTCTAATGTGTGCATCACCAGAACACCTACGCCAACAAAAAGTGTAACTCCAACTAACACAAGAACACCCACTTTAACAAAGACATACACTCGAACACCCACACAAACTCCCACACTAACAAAAACATCAACTTTAACAAAAACACCAACTTTAACAAAAACTCCTACATTAACCAGTACTCAAACGGCCACGAATTCAAATACTCCAACACTAACTAGAACTCCAACACTAACTAGAACTCCAACACTAACTAGAACGATAACCAAAACTTTAACTAATACTCCGACAAAAACAAAGACTCCAACAATAACCAGAACATCAACAAGTACACCAACTCCTACATTAACAAGAACTCCTACATTAACAAGAACTCCTACACTAACAAGAACTCCTACACTAACAAGTACACCTACACTAACAAGTACACCTACACTAACAAGAACTCCTACACTAACAAGTACACCTACACTAACAAGTACACCTACACTAACAAGTACACCTACACTAACAAGTACACCTACACTAACAAGTACACCTACACTAACAAGTACACCTACACTAACAAGTACACCTACACTAACATTAACAAGTACTCCTACACTAACAAGTACACCTACACTAACAAGTACACCTACACTAACATTAACAAGTACTCCTACACTAACAAGTACACCTACACTAACAAGTACACCTACACTAACAAGTACACCTACACTAACATTAACAAGTACTCCTACACTAACAAGTACACCTACACTAACATTAACAAGTACTCCTACACTAACAAGTACACCTACACTAACATTAACAAATACACCGACAAATACCAAAACACCAACCCCTACACAAACACCAACACTATCAAACCCATACGCACCGGGTTATAATGTTTTTGTGGATGATTTTAATAGAATTCCGGTTAGTCCTGGAGGAGTGCCATCTATTGTCTATACATCTACGATAACAAATACCGGTAGTATCTCCATTGTTAGTTCATATTTAAGATTAAGAGCGGATAATACAAATACATCCGGAAGACTTTACATGATGTCTACATATACTTTAATGAATAGTCCTAATTTTTATTCTCAATTAAATTTAAATCCAACAGTTGTTAATTGGTCTATAAATGTGAGAAATAACTGGTCCGACATTTTAAGTGGGTTTGATACAGGACTTTTTGGCCAAGCCGTTATTTTAGCGTCAAGTGGAACTAATGTGTTAACTAATGGTTATGGTTATGCGTTAGTTTATGGAGGGTCGGGAACTAGACAATGGCGTTTAGTTAGTTTTACAGGTGGTCTACAAGCAAACACTAATATAACAACGATTTTATCAACACCAGATTCACCAGGGTTTGGGGATGGCGATTATTTAAGTTTAAAGGTTTCTTATGATTCGCTAACAAATAATTGGCGATTATATTTTAGGAATGACGGTACCGCTTGGGTTGACCCTAGACTAACAACAGGATATAGTACTCCTGGTGTGGCTACAAATGGAACATATACAAATATAACATTAGATTCGTTCGGGTATTTTTATAATTTTGGGTCAACACTAAATTCTAATGCCTCAATATTTGATAAACTTAACATTTATTATAATTAATTTTGGGTATTTTAAATTTAATTAAAAAATTGCTGACGGAGTTCAGGGGCAGTATATCAACTGAGATTTTAGATGCCATATCACAGGAGCATTAGCTTAAATCCTCCGCTGTTGGTACAACAAATGCTTGCACAGAAACATTTCCAAATTCATATATTTTAACTTTATCATAAACGTCACATAAAATTTGATCATCATAAACAGAAACTCCATCAACTAACCAACTTCTGGTGGAGGCTGAATTGACCGGCTTATTATTTGCTTCATCAGTAAATGTCCATTGATCTGGGTTTAGATACATTGTGGCCATATAAGTCATAGCTTTTCTTATACTACCACATTCTTGATCATCAACATAATTCCATATGTCTATTCCTAAGCTAGAGCAAACCTTGGCCAAATTACAGAGAAGTGTGAGATTAAAGTTACAATAGTGCATCTTTAAAGTTCTTTCCATCTCTAATGGTTGTTGTCCATCGGAAGCTATTTGTTTACTCAAAACTTCCTTGACATTAGCTTCTAGATAGTTTCTTGCTTCTTCTTCTTTTCCTGCGGCAGATAGATATGAAGCAAGTTGTAGCATATAGGATGTTTTTATGTTGTGGTGATAACCAGACTGAAGAATGCCTCTGGGGCTATTTTGAAACCAATTTGCGAGTTCTCCGAACCATAATTTCATTCCATCTTCATCATTATCTGTCCAGTTGGGGGTGGTCCTGAGAACTTCTATCATGTCTACCACATACGGTAGAGAAACCACATCTATTGTTGCCCCTCTTATCTTTAAATGATTTTCATTATTTCCCATAACTATGCCACTGTACGTTAGGTCTGGGTTCATCCTTGAATTTTCTATTAAGAAAAAATGCCTGATATACTCCACCGCTTTTAAACCATACTCTTCTGATTTTGAGACACGATAAATCAAAGTAGAAACAATAACAGATTTTATAAATTTATAAAAAAATGATCTATCAGAAGTTTCAAATGAATTTTTATTTATTATTCCATCTTTTCTTATATACGGAAAACCAGTTCGTGTATTTGGATTTGGATGCCAATAATTAGCTAAACTTGTATAATTATTAGCCCCAGTTGTCTTTTTTATAGATGCCGTATTCTGGGTTATGCTTGGGGGAAGTTCAGGAAGTTCAATACCATAATTCTGGACAAATAATTCTATTTCTTGGTTAGAGAGCTTGTTTAATCTAGCCTCATTTAGCATCAACATATATCATCCCAAGATAGTGGAACACTGCCCTTCCTGGGCTCATTTAGGATTAGCATAAAATTTGTGCTCCTCTAACGACACATTGTGTTTGAAATTTTTTATTAATTCACATGTAGTGAACTTTTTATTCGGACAATAAATATTTCTGGTGAGATTGCCATGCATCTTGCATGTATTTTCAAAATTCATTTTTTTCCAACTTAATTCAGAATTCATATTTTTTATTGTATCTTCCTTTGAGTTCAAAAGTGCCGGTTTATTACAAACAACATTTTCGAAATTATATCCAAGTAATTCACATCTTAGTCTGATGTCTGTATCGTGTTTACCAGCAGGAAAAAATGATTCGTCATAACCGCCCACTTTCTCAAACACACTTCTTGAGAATCCTAGTCTGCCGTATAGACCTTGATTCGTAACATTACAGTATATTCCTATATCACCCTTTTTCATAATAACTTCAGTAGTGTCTGCGATAAAGTTGTCCACATCTAAATTAAAAATATAGTCTCCAGAAGACAATCTAGCAGAAAAATTCTTGGCCACCGGTATCGAATATTGATCATAATTTAAAGTCAAATAATAGTGAATCCTTGAAATATTTTCCGACTCTATAAATTTCTGCATGAACTCTCGAACACCATCATCAGAATTACAATCTACAATGATCCATTCTGTATTCTCATGTTTTTTAATTTGTTCTAAATTATGGTTAAAAGTTTCAGCAAATTGGTGAAATCTATTTTTTATTTGAGAGCAATAAGATATTATCATTTGTAGTATATTATAGATTAAAAAATTGCCATCTATTTTTATTATCTATATTTTCATCATTATTAATGTGTAATATATAATCTTTTAATTCATTCCAATTAGAAAAAAACCATTGATGAGGCAATGTTCCAAAAAGCCAGTCTGGTGTGTTTTGTTTACCTTGTTCGATGTGAATAAGTATTGGTTTTTTTGAACGGTTGCATAAAAAAAGCTCTTCCCAGGTTCCGCAGGCATAATGCTCAAGATTAAGATTTACTATTAAAAAATCTGATATATCTACCATTCTTAGGTCTATATTTCTGATGGTTCTCATTAATGATGACAGCTCATCATATCTCTGATTATTTTTTAGTGTGGTTTTTATTTTGTGTGAGTCATTATCCTCAAGACCAACTGATGCCGGTTTACTAATAGGATTAAAAACAACAACTCCCAACTCCTCTAAAAAAGGAGTAATATCATCTCTCCAAGTCGTGCCTCTATCAGGAACTCTATCCATTGCCCCAACAAGATAAACTCTTTGATTCTTTAATCTTTTCATAAATAAGCCTTTTTTTCCATTATACATTATAAAAATGAAAAAACCAAGGAACAATTAATGCTCCTTGGTTTTATTGGTCTTTAAATAAAACTTTCGACAGGGTTATTTATCACCCCCCTTCCCTTCGCCTACTTGCGAAGATTTCCACTGCTCAAATTCCTCGTTGAGCTGTCTTGCTTTATTTTCTAATTCTTTCATTTCATTTTGTAAATTTTCATAAACTTGCTTTAAATGCTCCTTTTTTTTCTTCTTTTCAGAATGTATTTCGGATATTTTAAGAGCAAATTCTTGAAAATTATCAGTCAAAAGATAATCAAATTGATTATCTTTTTTGTCTGTTTTGGCAGACTTATTCTCAACTATCATTTTCAATACTCCAGTGTGACATCCAGAAAACTCTGGTTAATGTTTGCATGATTCTCTTCAAATATTAACAAAATAAGAAGGTTGTCCTACAAACAAGACGCATTGTCTTGCGTTTGTTTTATTAATTTAAAAAGAAATTTTCCAATAATTTATGGAACCATTCTCTTTGTTGATTTGGTATTGCTACAGAAAGATCTAATTGATTGTCTCCATATTTACCAGTATCAATTATCTTTAAAGAATAAAATAAATTTAATTCATTTTGATCTAAAGAATTTAAAAGATCTCCTATGGTCTTTTCTTCGGCCCAACTATCTACTATCTTGTCGTCAATAGATCTAAGAGTCTCTATTTCCGAATTATTTTCCTTTTCGGATTTATTGAAATAATCTAACCAATTCATTTTAATATTCTCCGTAGATATCCTTTGAATTGCCGACCCTGGAGTGCTTCTCCGCATTCATGCGCTCTTTTTTTGCACTATCCATATTAAACCCAGCTCTATATTCAAAGTTGTCCCACTTGCTACTTTCCTTTGGGTTAGTAAAACTGACGCCATAAGAGGAAAGAAGTTTTTCTTTTTTCTTAGACCCACAGTGTTCACATTCGACACCAGAGTATTTTCCTTCTGGGTCGTGTGAAATCAGAGCTTCATATGTTTTCTTACATTTTTTGCAAACAAACTCATAAATTGGAATAAGGCACCTCACTCATCTTTCATTTCAAGTAAATTTATAAATTCTTCATAAACCTTTTTTATAGAGCTCAATCTCTTTTCCACACTATAAAAGTTCCAAAAAAATGATTCTTCACAACATTTCATACTTTTATAGAGAATTTTATTCTTTAGATTTTTTTCCATTATATGAAGATGAAAACCTTCTAATGCATTTTGTTGAGACATAAGATTTTTATATTCTCCTTCTTCTAAGAAATCATCAAATTCATCATCGCCATTATCAATATATCTCATTTTTTTCCTCTTTTTATTTTGCTTGAGTGGTCTTTTAGTTTTAGGTGTTTCTTGGCTAATTTGTAAACACAGCTCAAAAACTGTTTTGCGGTAACTACATCACGATCTAAATACTGCGGATTTATTTGGAATGCAAAATTTTCTACTTCTTGATCCCAAATTATATCAACAACATCAAACTTGCTCAATTTCTCAAGAACATTTGAACATATTCTTATAGATAAATCTTTTATTAAAGAAGGAAATTCACTTACCTTTAAAAAAATATATTCATTGCTTTTATCACTCATTAAATAGTTTCTAACTATCAAATCGGATTCTTTTGCTGGCAGCAAACAATCAAGCTCTTGAGCAAATTTTTTAGTTATTCTTCTGGAGAAGAGATCTTGAACCCTAGTCGACGGCAGGTTATTATTCGTGTATATAAAATGCCAATATGATGCATTTCTTATTTTCTCATGAACAAGATCATAGTCTTCTATGACCATGATTTCTTCTTTTTCATCTTCATCATAAGACATTAAATTTTCCTCATATAGTTATCATAGTTTATTTTGAAGAAAATTTACAAATTGTTTAGTTTTTTAGAATACACCCATAATTCAAATTCATCGAATTTTTGAAATAATTTCTTATCCCAATTGTCTTCTTGAAAATCTGGGAACATAACATCTCCATCATATTCTTTACTTATCTTAGAAATATACATCTTATCCACTAAATTCTTATCTAAGACATATTTATATAATTTACATCCACCAATAACAAATATTTTTTTATTTAAATTTATTTTATTACAGAAATTAATAGATTCTTCAAAATTAGGAAAACAGTAAACATTTGCGTCTAATTTATTTTTAGTTAAAACTATGTTTAGTCTCTTGGGTAAAGGCTTACCTATGCTCTCATAAGTATTTCTCCCCATTACTACAATATTGTTTGTAGTAATCTGCTTAAAGAACGCCATGTCTTCTTTAATTTTCCATGGCAAAGAATTTTGTTTACCCATGACTCTTTTAGGGTCATAGGCTGCGATTAAATTGATCATACGGCCATTTCAACCTTTGGAAGGGGAGGATGAGGGTCATAATTAATTAACTCTAAATCCTCGTAATTTAACTCTAACAACTCTTCAAGAGTAGAAAAATCTTTTTTAAACACAAGAGATGGCAATTGTCTTGGAACTCTAGTTATCTGCTGTTGAACCGCCTCTAATTGATTATTATATAAATGTGCATCCCAACCAAAGTAAGTAAGTTCTCCCGGTTGTAAATTCAATAATTTACTAAAGGCAAGGTTTAAAAAAGCGTATCCCATTATATTGGTTGGAAGTCCTAGATACAAATCATTGCTTCTCATTACGAAACAACTATTGAGTTTATTTTCACTAACAGAATACATATGCATTATGTGGCAAGGAGGAAGAGGTGTGCCTGAATTTTGACTTGGATTCCAAGCAGTAACAATATGCCTTCTTCCATTGGGATCAGTCTTAAGGTTATTAATTAAGTCTCTTATTTGATCAACACCATCACTGTTGCCCAAAGTTCCACCAAAATTTCTCCAAGAATGAGAATAGCCAGTCCCAATAGAACCTTCAGGAAGATGTGATAATCCACGATTATCTAAAAATTCTCTGGTTGTGTTTCCCCGCCAAATATTAATGTTTTTATCTTCAAGTTTCTTTGTATCTGTTTCTCCACGTAAAAAAAACATGGTTTCTTCAAAGGCAATCCTAAAAGAAACCTTCCTTGTCGTGACCATTGGGAAACCATCGGATAGATTCCACTTAAGGGTGGCACCATTAATAAAACGACTACCTATGCCCGTCCTATCTTGTCTGTCAGTGCCAGACGACAAAACATTGCTAAGTAAGCTGATGTAATTTTCCATGCTAAGCATCAAGCAGAAGGGTTTTCACCAGTCTGTCCAGCGGGTTCAGAAATCTGTTGTGATGTTTTTGTGATATTTATTTTATTAATAGGAAGACCAACAGAAGAAAGTAATGATTCTAGCTCTTTTATAGAGCTATAAATATTATCTTTTGGATCATTCTTTTCGTCGTAGTCTTTCATTAATGCAGTAGCTATTTTTTGTAAAATTTTAAGATAGTTTAGACCTATATCTTTCTTAAGTAATGGTCTTATCTTATTGACTATATTGATAACATATACAAAAACATCTTTCTTACTCATTACATCTATATCTGAGTAGATATCTTGTAGCGAAGACAGTATGTCTCCAACCTTAACGGCAAAATCTGATTTATTTTCACTAAGTAAAAAGTCTTTAAATTCCATAAAGTTATTTACTTTTTTTTGTTAATTTTTTTTTATTTTCCAAGGCCGCCGAAACAAAACCTTTAAAAAGAGGAGCGGCATCTGACAATCTGCTCTTAAATTCTGGATGTGCTTGTGTTCCGACAAAAAATGGATGCTTTAGTTGATCTAATTCCATTATTTCAACTAATTTGGTTTCCGGGTTAAATCCAGATAGATTTAAGCCCTTCTTAGCAAAAATCTCTAAATACTTAGGATTAACCTCGAGCCTATGTCTGTGCCTTTCGCTTATTGTGTTTTTATTGTCCCATCTATTTGGCGACCCAGAATAAACATTGTGAGCAATTGTGCCTTTAATTAATTCACAATTATAAGATCCTAATCTCATACTAGCGCTCTTAACTGCTATATCTTTTTGTCCTACTAAATAATGAACAACTGGGTCAACTGCATCTTTGTCGAATTCTTGGCTATTAGCCCCCAGCATACTGCAAACATTTTTAGCAAATTCAATTACTGCACATTGCAGTCCTAGGCATATACCAAGAAATGGAATCTTATTTTCTCTAACATACTTTATACACTGAATTTTTCCTTCTGTTCCATTTTTATCAAACCCCCCAGGAACTATTAGTCCATCTATATCCTTGATAGTTTCCTTAACATTTTTATTGTCAATATCCTGTGCACGGATCCACTTTATATTTATCTTAACCCCATAAAACATTGAGGTGTGGGTAAGAGCTTCCTTCAAAGAAAGATAAGCCTCATCATGATTTGAATACTTTCCACAGATGCCAATAGTCATCTCTTCATTTATTGGTTTCTCAATTAGTTCTTTGTACTTATGTATTCTACATGAGCTTCTCTTGAGCCTGAGCATATCTACACAATAATCATCTATATGTCTATTGTAAAATTCTATTGGAACTTGATAGACAGAATCTACGTCTCTGGCTTCGAATATAGCACCCCTATCAACACCCGTCATATCAGATACTTTATCTAATAATTTAACAGGTATTTCTCTGTCTACTCTGCACAGAAGCAATTCAGGATTTATACCATATTGATATAGTTGCTTGACTGCATTCTGTAGAGGTTTAGTCTTAAATTCTTTTATGGTTGGAACCCAGAGTATGGGCGCAACCATTGCCACCATGACATCATTTTTTTGTTCAAATTGACGAACTGCTTCGTAGAATACAGCACTTTCCATATCCCCCACAGTTCCGCCTATCTCACATATAACCACCTCTGAAGTTTTACCTAGACTTAAAAGACGATCTTGAATCTTATCTGTTACATGGGGCATAATTTGAAGAGTTCTCCCCAAATTTTCACCCTTTTCCTGACCAACTATCAATTCTTTGTAAAGAGTTCCAGAAGTGCATATATTTTGGCTGGACATATTGATACCAGCAATTCGCTCAACGGTACCAAGGTCTAGATCTGTTTCTTTACCATCATCGCAAAGAAAACATTCTCCATGTTCAATAGGAGATAATACACCGGCATCCGAGGATAAATAAGGTTCAAACTTTATGTAGTTGACCTTATATCCACGAAGTTTTAACAACAAGGCTATAGAAGCAGATGCTACACCCTTGCCAGTTCCAGAAATTACTCCACCACAAACAATAATATATTTGGCCATTTTTTTAAATTAATTTAATTCACATTTACCACCTGCACACGCAATTGTGTCCATTGGTTTAGTATAGTCTTTATCTTCTAAAAATTGGGTGTAGTCTACTTCCTTATATTCCTTGGTTAAATCTAACCAGATTTTCCAATTATTTACATGTTTTAACATGTATGTGCATTTTTTAATATTGCCATCACAATATCTCATTGCAAATTGTCGGACTCTTCTAACCCAATCATTTTTTAACTCCCAGGATTTTTCTTCCTCCGGCTGAGTTGGCTTATCTAAAGCATATAAACCAACTGCGTAGTTGCATGCCTCCCAAAGATCTCCATAAGCATGTAAACCATCAACTATTAATCCGCTCGCAAGCAAGCAGCCTTCACCGTATTCTTGTAATATCTCTTTTGCATTCAAGACATTGCAAAAAGGAGCCTGAGGATAGTCTAAATCTCCACTTGCAGGAAGCAAACTAACTCCAGCAAAATACTTTCTATTCTTGTAGATGAAGTCTCCTACAATTTCCCACTCATCGGGACGAACATTAATTGTATTGCTAACATTATGACTTAACCAAGGTTGTGTGCAAGCACTTTTACGCTTACCATAAGCCACCCAATTTTGTTGAGTAGTTTTCACATACTCTAGAAGGTCTTGAGCACTCAAATCATTCTTGGTTTTTGCTGCAGTTGGTACTTCAACACAGAAAGTAACAACTTCGTCTTTTTTGTTTGCACTCCAAACACTCTTATCAACAGCATGTGGATTAAACTTCTTGAAATATTGAAGAACGGGCTCCATTTGATTTGCCTGAGTTCTTCTGAAGTATCTCTTTGCATGATGAGGATGAATTCCGCTGCTTGTCCCCAATAAGCAGCTAGTGGTTCCTGCAGGTTTGATGCAGGTGGACCTTGCACATGGATTTATACCAATCTTTTTAGCCATCCATTCATTGGTATCCAAAACCAGTTTGGCCATTTCCTTTTGAACTTCAGGATCGAATATTACATCTGGGTTGTCCATCATGCCAGTAATACTAACGCCTAACAAAGCTTCACGTTCCACAATCTTCTCAGTGGTTTTACCCAGATAAGGAAAACTTGTATACCCTGCTTGTAAGGTTCCGATAATAGAAGCAGCCCTTGCAGCAATGGCAAAATCTTCCTTGCATTTAATCTTTTTGCCATTTATTTCGGTTAGATTGCAACACTGCCAGCCAGATTCTCCTGTTTCTATATCTACTGGGTACATGCCGATTTCCACGCATCTACGAGCAGTCATTCCTTCGGCAATCAAAGTTCTCCGATTATTTTCTGTTAGACAGAAGACATCTTGTTTACCAATGTAAGTTATAGACTTAACTTTGGAAGAATAGTTTGGATGCCTTGGTGTCTGTGATTTTTCAAGAGCATAATTTATCCTTGTGACATCTTTGGTGTGTATGTCCAAGAAACTCAAACTATTTTTACAATTCAACAAACCTCCAACTATAAGTCTGTAACTCTCTTTTGTATTATAAGACCTATAGTTTCTGTTACTATCTGGGAGCATAGCTGAGCCAGCTTTTCTAGAGAGAAAAATCTTGCTAAAAACACCGAGCTCCTGAAGAATAAGTTGAATATCTGAAAGGATCTTCTTATTAACAGAAGTCAATCTCAGGCTAACTGTTTTTACCTCATCGGAATATTCTGTGTGTCCATCGCAATAAAACATTGCAGAAACAAATCCAGATTTAAACTCTTTGTTTTTAGAGTGGATAAAATCAATATTGTCTTTGTTTGCAGAAATGCCCTCTAATTTAAATATTTGACCAAGCAATGTACTTGAAAGAGTAAATTTTGGTTTACCTCCATAAATTTTGCCTTCATTGATACTAAACTTGGGATTGGTATTAGAATTTACATTTAAGTTTAAACTATCGATGTTGGCTTTGATTTCTTCTGATACGATGTTCTCAATCTTTGCTGCTAATGCGGGAGAATCTTCGCCCCACATTTCAATTCTGGCTGCGCCATCAGTAAAGCATCCATCGCCAAAAACCATTCCAACTAAATAACCAAAATTAAAGTCTCTTGAATCTTTCTTGGACTCATATAATTCTGGAAGTGGAACTAATACCTCATCGTCTACTCTAAGATCCTCCAACTTAACCATGCCGTTAACTGTGGCAAAATGATGGTTTCCAGTAGCTTTGACTTTTCGTCCACAACTAAGTTCTAACTCGTAAACATCTCTATTACGACCAGTTCTACGAATGTTGGTTGCTAAATTAGATGTTGCTTCGTTAGGCAAATCCAAATTAATATCCCAAAATTCTTCATTATTTTCAATTCTTCCTAACACCCTATTATCTTGAAGAATTTTTACCTCTTCTCCCAGAATGGAGGAGAAAGACATCCAGCCACTTTCCGTTAGAATTCTTGTATCTATTGTGAAGCATGGGTTTGGAACTTGCTCCGTGCTGTCACTCCAATAGAAACCCGGTTCACCAAACTGCTTAATTGATTCCATAAGTTTCAAAAAGTCTTCTTTTGAAACTTCATCCCTAATTAAAACAGCAGAATTATTTGATCTGGCTCGCTGAGGATTATCGACAAACCAATTACCAGTCTTGGCAGTAGCCATTTCTTCATCATCGTGACTGAACAAAGCAATAGTAGCTGAGCGTCTAACGCCACCAGATAACACAGCATCACTTGCGTGCATTATTATGTCGTAGGCATCTATTGATTTTAGTTTCTTTTGTTTGTTTTCTAAACAACGATCTAATAATTTCCTGATTATCTCCAAACTTCTCTTAAGAGGTTCTGATCCTGGGGCTTTGCCTACACCAGAAGCAAGAATTGTCCCTTCTGCCCTGATTAGGCTGTAGTCAAAATCTACATTAAAACCTTTCCATTCAGAAAACTCTTGGTGAGGAAGATAGGTGGCAAGGAGAATCCCTAAAGCATCAGCCCAACCTTCAATTGTATCTGGGATAGAAAAAGTTTTGGATTCAAGAGCGGTTCTATCCAACTTATGAAAATTTGGAAGTTTATCCACATGATGTTTTTGAACGCTGAACCCCGTCCCTGCGCCGCAAAGTAATAGCCAAAAAGATTCTTGAAAAAATCTTATGCGATCACAAAAGCTAGATGTACAGTTGAAAATACGAGCATTCTTCTTCTCACATGGTTCTCCTCCAAATTGCAAAGCTCTTTGGGAACCAAGTACTTTTCTCTGTTTGACCATTTCAAATGCCCATTCAATATCCTCCGATGCTTGGGGATATCTACGAAGATGCATTTGCTTAACACGATCAACAGCCTCGGCCCATGTCTCTCTACGACCCTCTTCTTTGTTATATCGAGCGTATTTAGAGTAATAGGTATAATCTTGAAGAGCTTTTACTGACATGGTTCTCCTTTAGTTTCTAGATTTAGGTAAAGTATATTTAGTTGGAAAGAATTTTTTTTATTGACAATTTTTAATAAAAATTATCAATTTATTTTGTCTTGTTTTTCTATATTAACTTCACAAGATTATAGCTAAAAAGTTAATATAAACAAGAGACATTTAATCTTTTTCTAATTTAGAAATTCCATTTTCCATTATTAGATTTAAAATATCTGAGCCGGAGAGCATAGATAGCAAATCGTTATCGTGAGTGGTAATAAAAATTTGTCGATCCTCCGCCAACTCACATATCATGTGATAAATATTATTAACTCCTATTGGATCAATGTTTGTCGTAACTTCATCAAGAAACATTATGCTTGGGCAAGTTCCGGTGGTGAGTAGCATCACATGTGCAAAGCTCAAAGAAACAGCAAGATTTAGTCTTCTCTTTTGTCCTGCGCTCATGGTGTGATAGAAGAAATCAATTTGTTCATCATTGATTATTTTAAATATACTTTCTTCTAATTCATTATTAAATTCTATCTTCAACCTGTTGTTGTCAAGGACTTGCATCCAATACATCAATTTAGAATTAAGGGCAGGGATTATTCCATCTACAACCCATTTTCGGATTCCTTTATCTCCAAATGCATCCACCCAGAATGAATAATAGGGAATTTCTTTTTCAGCCTCTTGAATCTTTTCCTTCTTGGATTCAACAGCTTCTTCTGCCTCTTCTTTATCTTTAATTAAATTTGCAATTATTTCAGAATATGGAGATGTATTCTCGAACTCTTCTTTTAACTCCTTAGCCTTTTTAGTTAATAATTCTATTTCAGCCTGCAGCACTTTTTTTACAGAATTGGATTCAGGCTCTTTTATAGCAGAAAGTTTGACAAATTCATTTCTAAAAGAATTTAAGTTGACATTAATTTCTTGCTCTTTTTTAGAAAATTCCAATACCTTTTTTTCTTTTTCTTTAATATCTTCTTCAAGCTTTTTCGGATTTAAACTTAATATATCTTCAGAAAAATCTTTAATCTCTTTTTCAAGAACATCGTTATCTTCATTATATTTTTCAAGTACCTTTGAATAATTCTCGGGGTCTATCTTCCCATAACACACGCTACATGTTTGACCAGGTTCATGTTCATGTAATTTCTTAATTTCCTTATTATTTTTTTCTACACTAGATTTTTTATTCTTTATTTCGAAATCAAGTTTGCGAATAGAATCTTTTTTTGATTCAAATTCTTTTTTAATCAAATCAATAGACTCTTTTAATTTTAATTTGTCATCAGCTAATTTTTTAATAACAGAATTATTATTCTCTATATCGATATTTATTTCATCAATTCTTTCCCTTGCCTTTTCATACTCAGATAAATCTTCTTCTTCATTAAGATTTTCAAGCTTGGATTTCTTATCTTTTATAGAAACAATTAGAGTTGATATTTCTTTCTTTTTACCATTCTTCCAAGAAATTTCATTTTGATTTGCTTGTTCTATTTTTTGTTCTATAGATGTTTTGTTCTTATCCAGAATTTCATATTCAGATGTATATTGTTTTAAAAAATTCTTACTATCCCTCAATAAGTTCTTACTTGCATCAAATCTCTGTCTGTAAACATCTAGACTTAAAAGATTCTCTACAATTTCACGTTTTTTGGGAGTGTCGGCTTCTAAGAAATAGCTACTGATGTCATCTGTGAAAACGGAAGTTTTAATAAACGATTCATAAGAAAGCCCTATTATTTCTTCTATCTTAAGCTGTGTATCAACAGATTTGCCCTGTGTGATTTCTGTTTTATCAGTCCAATCTTGATCTTCACTCTCCCAGAGTCTCAGGAAATCAGGACTTCTTCCTCTTGAGACCTTGTATTTATCAAATATAATTTCTACTTTACAATTCTTCTTGATTAAATTATTGACAACATCATTCTTGCTGAATTTCTTTGGGCTTTTAATTGTTTTGCCAAATAAGGCGTAAACAATAATCTCAGGGATACTGGATTTGCCAGAGCCGTTGCTCGACTCCTTTAAAGAGCTTTCATCTATATCCATGTTTTGACCACGGACCAAAATGATATTGCTCAATTCTTCAAAAGATATCTCTATGCCCTCTGGGCCGAATGGCAAAAAGTTATAAGCAGAAGCGCTTTTAAATTTTAGATTTTTCATGCTACCTGAGTTTCGCAGATTTTCTTTCCAATTTTTACCAAAAGTTCTTTATCTAATTCAGTCTTTGACTGTTCTACATATTTGGAAATCATATCTTCTTCATTATAAGAAGAAACTTCTATCTTTTCATCATCCTCTTTTTTAGAATCAATCTTTTTAGTTTGTTTAACTTTTAGTTCTAAAACTTTATTTTCTTGCGTTATAGATTTTTTAATTTTTAATAAATCTACATTAGAAATATCATCTACAATCAATTGGATAAAGTTACCATTTAAATCATGATTTTGCAAATCATCGTCTTTGCAAATAATATGTTTTGGACTAAATTTATTCTCTATATATTTTTTGGTTCCGTCTTCAACATCTAAAAGTACAATACATTTCTTTTCAAAGGCTTCGCCAAAACTTAATTGAAGAGGACTGCCTATGTATTCGACATTATCGTTGACATTTTGTTTGGAATGAAAATGACCTAAAAACACATTATCGTAACCAGAGAATAATTTTGGATCTACACTTACCATATCTCCTTCATGCTCAACAAGAATGTCAGAAGAATATTTACCTTGATGCATTTTAGCATCATTAATTGCAATGTGTCCTATTAAAAACTTCTTTTTACCAGAAAGACTATCTAAAATCTTTAGGGATTCAGGAACATTATTTGTGAATGGAAGGAAATCCCAATTGACACCTTCAATTTCTATTCTTTTTGGTTTATCTATTAATTCAATTCCATCTATAGCAGTGAATGGAGTAACGCTGCTTACAGTTGATTTATCAAAAAACCATAGATCATGGTTGCCCAGAAGCATCCAAAGCTTTAAATCTTTAAAGCTTTCTCTAAGAACTTCAAATGTTCTTTGATAAGTATAAATGTCAATTTTATATCTATCGTGGAAAAAATCTCCACCAAAAATAACGTTCTTTACTTTATTTTTCTTTGCGGTATCGGCAACCCAAGAAAGAACTTTTAAACAATCCTCTAATCGATCTAAACTCTTTTTATGAGGATGTATGTGGAGATCACTGAATAAAAGTATTTTTGACATAAAACCATATTAACACATATTATAGATAAAATCAAAGAACTACTTTGAAAGATATTTCTCGAGAGTGTCCCAAACATTTGAGCTCTTAATTCCTTCTGGCTTGGTTCCTCCGCCGGATCCGACTTGAGGCATTCCACCGCCCATATCGGGCATTCCTCCACTCATAGAAGGCATCCCGCTGCCCATGTCGGGCATTCCTCCACTCATGCTCGGAGCAGTAGGGTCGCTTGCGGGGGCGGCAGCAGGTCCAGCAGGAGCGGCAGGAGAGGCAGGACCAGCAGGAGCGGGAGCATCTGCTTCTTTTATTAATTTATAATTAGAATAAGATATCATGTCATATATATGTATATGAGAAGCTTTAAAAAATGGATGGAAGAAAAGACAGAAAATCCAGAAGAAGAGACTCTAGATATCCAACAGCCAATTGCATACCAACAAAATATGGTTGCAAGCGAAATAGAACCAGAAGAAAAAAGTTGGAGTGCCAAAAAGAAAGATATTTTAAAGTACTGGCGTGGGATACCAGAAATGCCTATAATGGCCACCCCGATAAGCAAAGACCATGAAGGAACGACATTTGATGAAGACACAATAAGAATTACAGGTCAGCCGAAGTTCATATATTCTGTTTTATCTAAATTAAAACAATTTTTGAACATGGAGTCTAAAGAAACAAAACTCCAATTATTATTTAAAAAATCAGAAAAACCAAATTTAGAAAATCCCTCAAAGAAAAGTTACGCATTTTATATTCAAGTCAAGGAACGTGGTAGTAAATCAAAATGATTGTTTCTGAGGAGCAAAAGGAAGTTATTAGAGGTGTTTTAAAAAACATTAATAATAATCAATTTTTGGGAATTGGTGGCTTAGCTGGTACCGGAAAAACTACAATTATAAAAATATTAAGACACAAACTCAAAAATTGGGCATTGGGAGCCTATACAGGCAAGGCCGCAAATGTGTTGAGGCAAAAAGGCAATCATGATGCGAGAACAATTCACAATCTAATATACTACCCAGCAAAAACAGAAGATGAAGAAACAGTTTGGCTACGGTATCCCACAGAAGAAATTCCATATGACGGCTTCATAATAGACGAAGCAAGTATGGTGGGAAAAGAAATACATGAGGATTTATTAAGTTTTAATAAACCAATAATCTATATTGGAGATCATGGACAATTAGAACCAATCGGAAGCAAATTTAATTTAATGAAGGATCCAGATTATAAACTGGAAACTATCCATAGAAATGCCGGAGAGATAGCACACTTTGCAGAACATTTGAGGAAAGGAAAAAATCCCCATTCATTTAAGTCAGAAAAAAAAGTAAAGATAGTAAAGAAAAATCTGATTAAAGATTCCTGCATGTCGAAGGCGGAACAGGTTATATGTGCATTTAATAAAACCAGAGCGAGTGTGAACAGACGAATAAGAACAAGTTTAGGTTTAGACGAGGTCCCAATAGCAATAAATGAAAGAATCATATGTTTAAAAAATAATAGAAGATTACAATTATTTAATGGGATGCAGGGGGTCGTGAAAGAACTCCATACTTTTAATAGATTTAGCTTTGTTTCAGGAGATATTCTCTATCATAAAATACCTTATGATCACAATCAATTTGGTAAAGAAAAAAATGAATTTGAGTTTCAACAAGAAGATAATCCATTCGACTATGCTTATGCTATAACGGCCCATAAGGCACAAGGCGATAGTTTTAGCACAGTAATAGTCTTGGAAGAAAAGTGTGACATGTGGGATCACACAAGATGGGCCTATACAGCAGCGAGTAGAGCAAAAAACATTCTTGTATGGGCTACGCAAGAAAACTATTTACCTAATTACTTAACTAGGGCATAAGATTATGCAAAACAAATTAATAATAAGCAACGACTACAGTTATTTCGTAAGCGATAATATTGAAATAAAATCTGTTCTCAATGGATGTCTAAAGTTCAGGGAAAAGAACTATTATCATAATCGTCGCTATAAAATGAAATTATGGGATGGCTATACAGAGTTCTTCCAAAAAGAAACCGGAAAGTTTTTAACAGGATTGATGCCTGAAATAAAAGCTGTCTTAAAGGCAAAGAACATACAATATACAGTCGAAGATAATAGAAATAAAATAAAATTCATTTACGAAACAGTAGATAAGAATTTTGGAAGCACATGGAAAGAAGAAAGAAACATAGAACTTTATGATTATCAAGTAGATTTTATAAATCAAGTTATAAAACACAATAGGGGCGTAATATTCGCTCCTACGAGCAGCGGTAAATCAGCCACTATGGTTGGCATATTAAAGTGTATACCCCCTAAAACTAAAATACTGGTGTTACAGAATAGATTAAGCCTCGCCAGTCAGAATTATGATGAAATAACCGGTTGGGGCTTTGAAAGTGTGGGCAAACTTTGGTCAGGAAAGAATGAGCCCGGTGATATAATGGTGGCGAATGTGCAATCAATAGCAAAAATAGAGAAACAATTATCTGGGATACAGGTGCTTCTTGTCGATGAAATACATGACATGATGAGCAAACTGCCTAAGGCGGTATACAGAAGATTAAAAAACTGTCCTGTTCGAGTTGCTCTAAGCGCAACTCCTTTTAAATTTGGAGAGACAGATAAGGTTCAAAAATACTTTGTGAAAGGTTTCTTTGGCCCGGTTTTAAAAACTACAACCACAGAAACAGGAATATTGACAACCCAAGAATTGCAAAATAGAAAAATATTATCTAAATCAAAATGTACTTTCTATGAAGTAAATGAGCCGCAAATACCTCACGATGTCTATCTAGATGCCGTGACCCGGGGAATAGCGGAGAATTACACATTTCATAAAATGGTGGTAAAACTTGCAAAATCTTTAAAAGGAAGAACCCTTATCTTGGTTGATAGGATTGCGCATGGAGATGTGTTAAACAATATGATCAAAGATAGCATATGGGTGCAAGGTAAAGATAATATGAAAACTAGAAAAGAAGCAGTTAAAATATTGCAAAAAAGCAAAGGCAATGTAACTATTTTGGCCACACAACAGATATTCAATACAGGCATTAATGTATTTGTCCATAACCTAGTGAATGCTGCTGGCGGGCAGGCAGACCATCAAATAATACAGAGAATGGGTCGAGGTTTACGAACAGCCGATGATAAAGAAATACTAAACTATTATGATTTCGTATTCAATATAAATAAATATCTACAGCAACATAGCGAGAAAAGAATAAAAATTCTTACTAAAGAGGGACATGAGGTTAAGATAGAGGAATTTAAAAACTAGTAGATCTTAGTTTTACTTAATATCCCCTATTTTACCTTGTGGGGCAAAGCCAACATCTCCTGGCTTAACATCGGTTGGAACCTCTGCATTGGCAATATCATATTCGCCATAACCGCTATCCCATTTCATCTGAACTGGTGCGGTTTGATTATTAAAGCTGTTCCACCACGATTCCTCTGACTCTGTTTCGCTGTCTGTTGCGACTTCCTCTTTTTTTACTTTTTTGCTTTTATTCTTTTTAAGAATTGCATCTTGCAATGCCTTGGGAAGTTTCTTTTGTTTTTCAGTAAGTCCTTCTTCATCTTCATCTTCATCTTCATCTTCATCTTCATCTTCATCTTCATGCTTTTTACTTTTATTCTTTTTAAGAATTGCATCTTGCAATGCCTTGGGAAGTTTCTTTTGTTTTTCAGTAAGTCCTTCTTCTTTTACCTCTTCTTCGTCTTCGTCTTCGTCTTCGTCTTCGTCGGATTCTTCGTCTTCGTCTGAGTCTTCGTCTGAGTCTTCGTCTGAGTCTTCGTCAGAATCCTCTTCATCATGTCCACCATCTTCATTATCTTTTCTTTTATCTTTTTTATCATCTTTTTTCTCCTCTTTCTCTAGGTCGGCGTCGTCTTCATCTGAATCCATTTTCTTGCTACTGCAGGCACATTTGCTACATTTACTGCATCCACACCCACCAGAACCGGGTTTATCTTTTTCAGCGGCAACCTTAACGATCTCGCCGTCCTCTTCGTCTTCTTCGACATCTACATTTTTCTTTTCTTCTAACTCTACACCAGTTGGGGCCGCTAGACCTACATTCTGCATGGGTCTCAAACCCAGATTAAAAGCAGATGAAAAAACTGACTCGTTTAGATTTTTCCAGTCCTTGTAACTAAGCATTATTTCTACCTCTTAAAAAAGATTATAAATTTATATATGCAATAAGATGCTTTTTTATTGTGACAAAAAATTAATAAATTGTTCTTTGCCTTTATAACCAACTATATTTTTCTCTATTTCTCCGTTCTCGTCCAGAATAAAGACTGCCGGTACTGTTTTGACTTTATATTTTTTAACCATATCCAAATCTTTTTCGATATCAGAATGAAGTATAATATAGGATGATAGGATGTTCTTGACATCATCATCATTATTTATTAAATTTTCAAGTTTTTTGCACCAACTGCAGTATTTTCCAGAAAATAAAATAATAGTCTTTTTATCCTCTGATTTAGCTAATTTAACAGTCTCTGTTGTCATGTCTTGGGAGAAACTGGCGCCTTGGATAATAAATAATGATAAAAATAAGTAAATAAATATTCTGTTCATATAAAAATCCTTCTATTGAATGTCTTAGATATATTATATATGCCTAAAAAAATAATAATAGCGTTACTAACATTGTTAATTCTGCTTGTTTACTTTAAAAAAACAGAAAATATACCAAAAATAGATATAAAACATATAAAAAAAATAAATAATTTCTATTCAAAAAATTCAAATATAACAATATCAAAATACTTTATAAAAGAAAAATACACAGCTTCTATATTTTTGGAGGGTGACAATTTTAGAATATTAGCTTATAAAAAAAACAATTTAGAATTAGATGTAGGTTGCAATCAAAAATATTTCTGGTACTGGGATTCGGCTCAATCTTTAATGTATTACTCGGATAGAGCTGCAGCTCCTATTGTATTCAACCAAGTCTTAGATCCAGATTGTTTTTTAAATTTATTTAACAATGAATCTGGGGTGGTGAAAATCAATGATAAAAAAGTATCAACCACATTCGATGAAAAAAATACAATATATAAAAAAATCTATAATCTTGAAGATGCAATAATATTAAAAGCACATGTAATCTATCAAGACAATCTTCCAAAAGAAATAGTTTTATTTTATACAGAGAATAGTGTGTCTATACAAATAGAAATAAAAGACGTTGTTGCCAACAAAAAATATGACAACAACGTCTTGGAGATTCCAGATATTAAATCAGAAAAATTACTTCCCTAAAGCCTTTTTAATGGCCTCTTGTCTGATTTTCTCGACCTCTCTCTTGTCCAAAGATAATCCAGCTGGACTCTGTGGAGCCGATCTTGGATTAAGATTTTGAGTACTGACTATGCTTCCATTTACCCTTGCTTGGGTAACATTTGGAACAATTGCTGATCTTGTATTTCTGCTAGCATTTTTGCCACATCCACATCCCATGATAATCCTCCTTGTTTAATTTGGGTGTATAATCGACCTAATAATATATATGAAAAAACCCCCCAATTTTATTCGGGGGGTTTTATCAGAGATAATTTTAATTATAAAAATTATCAAACAGCAATTGGACGTCTCTTTGTTCTACGAGGCTTTGGCGGAATTGACATTGAAGCCTTCTTGACGATTGCATTACCCTTCTCAATAATCTTAACCTGGTTGAAGCCGAACCTCTTTGCAATGGTTTTGGCAGCAGTAATCAGGGCAGATCTTGTCTGAAAATGGGTGGAATCACCCGTTCTCTTCTGAAGCTTCGTTGGGCAAAGCCCATCGACATTTACAATACCTTCGAACCAAGACTTGCCAGAAACAACCTTAACCTTCATAGTCGAATTAGACATAAATTAACCTTTCAAAAAGTAATTAAATTAAAGAATCATTTCTTTAATACGACTATTATACACATAAAAATAACAAAATCAATAAAAATTTTTGAAACCTAAATACTATATAATTAAGATTCTGATTCTGAGATTAAAGGAGATAATTATGAAGAATTTTATTGATTGGGCCGGAGAAAACAAAAAAGAACTTCCCCTATTCAATCTCGATGAAAAAACACACAGAGGCTCAATTGCAACGTGGGCATACCCAGATGCCGCTGCACGAGCGCAGTATCCAGCCGGATACTTCCTTCCAATAGCAGCCGACGCCATGTTCAAGCTATTTGGAGACAAAGCTAAAAAAGATAAGTCACTGGAAACAGCCCTAGAGGATAAGGCTGCTGAGTGAGTTTAAATTACAATTAAAAACAGCATAGGCTACAATTAATAGCCTATGCTGTTTTGTTTATAAAGCCAGGATTTTAGTCTTACAAAAATCCCGGCATAAAATCTACGGCCCTGGATAAAGTGGGTACCCGCTACCACAGACCACAAAGGTCTCCAATTTCAAGGCGTAAGATTACTAAAATATCTTTATATATTTCATCCCTAGACTTTGAGCTATTTTGTACGAATCTTCTGAAAAAACTGCCAGTGGTTGATTTTTAATAAAATCACCATTAGCAATTAACATAGAAAATGCAAGTGTAGCAAAGCCCTTTCTCCTATGGGCAGGAAGGGTGAATGCATGATAAGCTTGAATTTTATTCCATTGACTTGAGGACGCCCAGGATACCATTAATCCTTTATCCTCGACAATTGACAATTTTTTCAAGCACCTGGAATTTTTTCTATTAATAAGTTGCTTTTTTAATTCAGAATCATCAAGTGTTAACTTATTAATAAAAATTTCATTTTCTTTTTCAGTAAGATTATAGGCGGCTGCTGTCTTGCAGACTAATTTAGTCTCAAGAAAGTTCTGCGTCGATAATATCATCGATGTTTTCATCCTCGGAGACCGTGGTTTCAACAACATCACCTGATATCTCGAAATTAATAGCACCCATATAAGGCTCCAAGTATTCTTCTATTTGTTGCCTGGATTCAGCATCTATTAACTTTGGATTTTTAAGCAATATTTCCATTGGAATATCGTTTCTCTCCATACTGGACTTAAACTTATTGCTTTCTTTATCCTCTCCCAAATAATCATCTTTAATTATGAAATTACCAGCACTCTTCGCTTCAATTCTATCTGCCTCTAGTAGACAGCTCAAGAGGCCTGTGAGAGGATTAATACCCTTGTCAAAAAGCAACTGAATACCTTCTGACTCAACAAAGGGACGATGAGTCTTATTCTTTACATTTTTAATTTTAACATTAACACCTAAAATTTTTGCTTTCTTAGCAGAAATTTTTCTTTCTATTTTTCTCTGAGTCTGCGGACGAAGACGACAACTGGCGTAGAATGGCAGGGCGTTGCCACCACCGGCAGTAGTTTCTGGATTGCCATACATCACGCCTATTTTATCTCTAGTCTGGTTCAGGATGATGACAGTGGCACCAGTAGATTCCATAACGCTGTTCAACTTCCTGAACTCTCTGGAGCAGATTTTGGCACGCTCGCCGGGTTGTTCATTTCCACCAACGATTTTTTTGTATGTGGCCTTGTCATAATCTTCTGGGAGATCTACCTCTCTGAGTTCTCTAGCGCTGGGGCTAACGCCAATTGAATCATATACGATTACAATTGGAACATCTTTCTTTACCTTTCGAACTTTTTCAATAACGGAATACATCTTGGCAAAAACATCCTCTAAGGATTGAGGAGTATATCTCAATATCTTCCCGAGATCACAATGGCTTGCCTTTTTAATAAATTCTTTATTTGCACTATTTTCACAGTCAAGAAGGACCGGGACTCCACCCATCTTCTGGCAGCCGAAAAGAATATTTGTACCAAATAGACTCTTGGCGCTACTAGATGGTCCGTATATTTCGGTTAATTTACCACCGGGAATACCGCCTCCCATAAATTTACCGCTACAAATATAGTTTAGAGCAAGACTTCCTGTGTCAATAAAGTAGTTCACACTATCAATCTTCTCGAGAACGTCGCCGCCAGTTTGGCTCGCAATGTCCTGGAAGAAGGAGTCCATATCATCATTGTTTTTTCTTTTAGCCATCTTAATTATTCCTTTTAATAAAAAAAGACCGTGGGATCAAAGGACCAATTTCTTTTGATCCCACGGTCAGACTCACACGCAACACTTTAGTTTTTATAGATCATCTATTTCTTTGAGAAATTCATCATCCGCCATGACTTCTTCTTCAACTGCTGTGGAGGAAGGAGCGGAATCTAAACCTAGATCTACCTCTTCCTTGGGCTTGGCAGTTTTCTTTGATGCAGATGCAGATGAAGTAAATTCACTCGCATCAAAATCTTCATTCGAACCATCTTCAACTAGGCCCAAATGAACCTTCAATGCATGCTTTAGTTCATCTTCAGACTTCAAGACTCGTATAGACTGGAGGTCGTGGAGATTGCTCAGCCAATTTTCAACTTCCTTTGGCTCGCCCAGAGGGGAAGCTTCAACAAACTTGGACTGGTCGTAGTTTGGATAATCTCCAACTATCTTCTTGACAAGCTTGAAATCCCTTCCTGTCTTGGGGTTGGTGATGTCACCCAATGCTTCTTCTCCGGCAGCTTCATCCCCAACGATTGCCCGCATAATCATGCCATGGATTGTCTTTCCGCAGCTAAATATCTTGGGACCAATATTCTTAACCATTTCACCGGTTTTAATGTCTTTTTCTTGACGAACTATAACATTATAATAGTATCGCTCAATTCCCTTTAGTTCACGATATTGATTTCTAAGTTCATCTTGAGCCTTACCAGAGACTTTTTCACTCTTGGCCCAAAGATCCCTGAGATACTTATCGATAATGCTATTATCACCGGTCCATCTAAGACCCTTGTCAGTCTTCGTCAGTTGCTTTGGGCTAAAGAAAACTCTTTTGTTCCCATTATTGTCTCTGAGCATGTGGTACTTGGCAGCACAGAACAGCGGCTCACCCTTTTTTCGGGGCAAAAATCGAAGAACAATAAAAGAATTTCCGTCAGGCATACGGACATAATTATTGTTGCCCTCAGAATTTTGTTGACCCTTGGAATTAACTCTACCCGATTCCAGTTCAATTTCACTTAGATCTAACGCATCATAGTCAGCCATGATATTTTCTTTCTTTATTTGAGTTCAAGAATAAACGATAAGTAGATTATAACAAGTTTTTTTCATTGTTCAATAGCAGGGATATTTTTTTCTTGCTCTTGAGTTTCATCTTGAACAATCGAATCTGTCATTTTCTCTTTTTGCTCTTTTTCTTTGAGATATTCCTGTTCTAAAGCCTCTAATATCTTTAAATTATTTTCTAATTTAGCCTTTATTGCTTCATCCTTCATTTTTTTAACATCTTCTCCTGTGGGATTTCTCAAAAAAGGTTTTTCTTTTCCGTTTTTAAGTCCATACTCAGTCTCAAATCTAATTTGATCAATTCTTTCTTTTTTTCTCTGATCCCTGAAGGCTTTCCTACGAGCCAAGACCCTCGCTCGTGATTTTAACTTTTTATTTTGCTTTTTTCTCTCTTGTTGTTTTTTAGTAGCCATAAATTTTCACCTTATAGATGGAATGTTGTCGTTAATTACGCCGCCCCACGAAAGGCCATCAGAACCTTTTTGTTGGGATAGTTCCGTGTGAGGAACAAAGAAAATATCAAGCACCAATTGCTCTCTATTTTTATCATCATTAATTGTATAAATATCATTGATTCCATTCGGTGATTTCTTAATGCCAATGATATCATAAACTCTATCCGGTGTAAGTTTTACTCCCTTTTGAAGAAGCTCTATGTGTTGCTGAGGCTCCGGGGCATACATTAGCTTCCTAATTGTTCTCTTTACAACATTTTGTTGGGGAAGTGGATGAAACTTCTGAACTGACAGCTCGGATTCAAGATTTTGATCGTCTCTAGGCGGGAATGCTATCGGGTCTTCATTTTCTTCCTTCATATTAATTTCAAAGTCATCATTAAAAATAAACTTTTTATTTTTAATTACTATTCCAGATTTGGTTTCCTTGAAACTAATTTTTTTCTTAGATATTTCATATATCTCAACATCATCAACCCAGATATCCCTACGGGCCAACTGCATCATTATAGCGGTGGCAAGTTTTTCTATAGGAGTCTCTTCATATGGATCTCCTATTCTCTTTTTAAAAGACAGTACCTCATCAGAAGATTCTTCTTCGGCTTTTTTTCTTTTTTTATAGTAACAAATTATTTCATATCCCATTTTATTTCTCCAAAATTCCAACAGAGTATTTTGTGCCAAGTACTTTATATTCTTTTTTGTAGCCAATTGCAATATTTAAAAATATTTCTTTATTTTTATTGGCGCTCAAATTATTAAAAACAAGATGTCCCTTATTTTTTAATCTCATATAAGCATACTCTACTGCAGAAAAAAGATCATCGTAACCGCCTTGAGCATTTACAATAATTAAATCAAAATCTTTTTTATCAAAATAATCTAAAAATTCTTGATCAAAAAAATTTCCACAATAATAATTGAAGTCCTTTTTATAATTTGTTTTTAAATTACTAATTGCCAACTTTTCATTGTATGAATCTTTTGTTTTCTGTTGGAGTGCAAGGAAATACTCGACAGACTTACAAGACTTTAAAAAACAACTACTGATGAGGCTTAAATCGAATCCCATTTCAAAGAAACAGGTGGGATTTATATGTTTTCCCAAGTGATAAAAAAAAGGTATATAAAAAGGATCGTTATAAATAATAGATTTTTTATCATTTTCATTTAAAAATTTAAATCTACTGGTCAAAACTTTTGAGGTTATTATTCCCTTAGATATATCTTTTTCTATATTGTCCAAATATTTCATTGTATTTTATTTCCGTGAACTCTTAAAAAGTTATTAATATCTGCGAGGAGTTCAATATTTTGTTCAACTTTTTCTTTCGGCCAATTCCACCATTTTATTTCCAACAATTGATCTATTATATTTTGTTCAAATCTATATCTAATTATTTTAGCAGGATTTCCAGCAACAATAGAAAATGGTGGCACGTTTTTGGTCACAACAGCTCTGGCTCCGACTATCGATCCGTGACCAACAGCAACACCACCAAAAATCATAGACTCCGTTCCTATCCAGCAATCGGATCCTATTTGAATTGAACCTTTATCCTTGCCTGATGGAAAATTAGAATCTGGGTAGTATGATTTGAATCTAAAATTACATACGGTTGGATGATCTACAGATGCGTGGTCTATTGGGCCTCCACACAAAAATGTAACCTTTCGAGCAATACCCGAGTAATTGCCAACAACTATTTGTCCTTTAGGAAAATAAATTAAATAATCTTTACCAATGGTTGAAAGTGTTCCGAGTTTAATTGGCATAATTATATATTTTTAGAAATCATATATTTGTCAAGGTCGCTATAGATCTTTCTAAAGTCGCCCTTATAAGGAATCATCTGAATCCCGGTTGCATTGCATATATGGTTTATAACATCCTGATGGTGATCGGTCACCATTACAGAATTAACTGGGCCGTATATTATTTTTTTAATTCCGGTTTGAGCTATTTTCTTAAAACAATCTATGCAACAATGACCAGTAACATATAACCTGCACTCGCTCCTGTCATCTGGGAGGTTGGAGTTTAGAATACAGTTAGCCTCTGAGTGAACCACCCAATCATATTTTAATGGACGCTCAATAGGTACCCTGCTATCATCTAGACCTCTAACCCATCCATTATAACCAACACCAAGCACTTTATAATTCTTGTCGCAAATAACACTTCCGTGTTTAGTGGATGGATCGGGGCTCCTAGTGGAAACTAGGAAGCATATAGCCATCATATAATCGTCCCAAATGGGAATATCTAGGCACATCATTATTTTGTTAAAATTCTATTGTTAGTCCAAATTTCAAGATCTAATTCACTAATCGTTTTACCAATTTTTTCAGCATGTTCAAGAAAGATCTTCTCTATTTTAGAATATTGTGTTCTATTGGGTGTGTGATCGGGAACATCATATCCCAAGCCTCTCAAGTATCTAAGGACGTGACGATCAAGACCAGCGTACTTTTGATTTTCTCTTGTGTGAATTAAAAAACATCTGACACTTTTTGGGCCCAATCCCCAAACAGACTCGAGATCTTCAAGTGAACATTTTCTAAGATCAAAGTTTTTTTCTATTAAGCTTCTTATTGTTTTAGCTTTATTGTTAAAACATCCAACGCCAAATTTTTTTAGTTCTGACGGTAGGGGGTCTATACTTTTAATTATTTCAAAGGGTGCAATCTTACCGATTTTACTGCCCCAGTGGCACAAAAGATGATTCAAACATCTTGCTGCTGTGTGCCCATTTTTTCCAGCAGCAAATATCCAAAATAAAATATTTAGCTCTAACTGGTCATGACTATAGTCAAAACGGGTTATATTATCAGGATCTAATTTATAATTCATGCTTCGCCAACAATCCTATCAATGTCATCTTCAACAGATTTATAAATATCCTTGTTTAACTTATCTAATTCTTTTCTTAAACTGTGGCCTCTATTTTGAGCGTTGTCATGATTCTTATCCCATGCACGTAAATGAGCTTTCAAAAACCCTTCAACCTCTCTCTTTTCTATAACATTCTTTTTTGCCTCAACAACATCATCAGCAGCATTGGCTTTTGCTTTAGCATACTGCTCGGTGCCACCTTCATCTTTTGCTTCTATATATTTTTTACTAAAAATAGCTTCAGCATCTATTTCAGCAATCATTCTCTCTTTTTGAGCAAACTCCAGTTGCTTACCAAAGTAATCTATCCATCCATATTCCTTTTCCATATATTCATTTATACTATTATCAGTAAAATGCATATTTTTTGGATCAAGTTTAACATCTTGTCCGTTGATCTTAACTGTTACTACTTGGATTGGTGGATTCATATTTTTTCTTTCTAGGTTTCTCCATCACCAACAACATCTGTCGTGGGATCAAATGGGATTGTGCTTCTGCCCCTCTTCTTGCCTTTTACGTTCTTTTCATTGGAGTCGCCGGTAATAGAGTCATTATTCTGCATTACATCTCCACTCTTCTTTTCTTTAACTAAATTCATTTCTCTTATATATTCTTCTTTGGTTATTTGCTCTATATCTAAAGTGGCGACATCTAATGCGTCTCTAAAACCGAATTTAACATAAAAAGCATTTCTGCTTTTTCCATTTCTGTGTTTAATTACAAATATTCTACCAACTTGGGCTTCCTTTTCAAGCACCTGTTGGTTTATACTCCAAAGACAATCGAGAGGTTTAAATTGATCGAAGCTTGTGCCGATACTTGATTCATCGATATATTGAGATTGATCCAGCTTTGCAGCAGTGCTATTGGGCTGTATGCATGTTATAGTACAATGTTTTTGTTCAATTCCGAAAGCTCTTAAGTCACGCAAAATTCTATACGCACTTTCATATTTTTTAAGATTAGGGTCATCTTTCATTTCACCCACATAGTCCACAACCAACAAATCAGGCTTGTACCCTCTCATTACGAGTTGTGAATAATATGCTCTAATCCCGTTTACATCTAATGTCCCGCCAGGAAACTGTTTTACAACAAACATATTGGGATCATGTTTATCTTCTTTGAACATCTCTATCTCTTTAATGATCTCGTCTTTAAAAGATGATAAACTATTGACGTCTTTGCCAAAGAATTGACTTGTAAATCTCTGGGAGATTCCCAGTTCATCCATTTCCATGGTAATGTATAAAACTTTTTTACCACGCTTTACATTTTCAACACTAGCTTTGATCATAGCCAACGATTTACCAGTACCCGGCAAAGCTATCCAGGCCCCAATATTTCCCACCATCAAACCATTTCCGGTGAGAGAATTATCTATCTCTGCAAAGCCACTAGTAAAAGTCTCGGATCCCTCCATTACCTTTTGCATCCTAAGAAACATTTCTTCGGGATTTAGAAAATACTCCAAACCAGTTTCATAGTTTTTATCTACGATCATTGACTCACGCATTTGATCGTAGATATACGCCCAAGTTTCTTCGCTCTCGGGATTACGAGTCATTCTCTCCAAACATTTATGGAAAGTTATTTTTACGGATTGAACCTTGGCAAAATAAGTAATTTTATCAGTTAAAACATCACGATTCTCTAGCCCAGGGACATAAAAATCAAAAACATTTTCATACTCAGCTTGATATAAAAGCTGGGATTCTATTGATTTTTCTTTTGTCTTATCCGCTATCTCTTGTTTGAGATAAAATCTATCCGGCAGATTTTTATACTTATCGAAATATTCAAAAAGAATACTTGCTATAAGAACATGGGAATCTTTAGAAAAATATTCTGGTTTTATTTTGTCCAAACTTTGAATTAAGAAGAAGCGATCCGTTAAAAGTAATCCAAGAATTCTTGATTGGAAGCCATCGTCCCAGCCATATTTGGACACAGATCCAGAATCCTCTTGAATCAATTGATTCATTCGATTGGATTCTTCTTCGGTCAACTCAATTAAATCTTCTTGCATTTATTTTTATATCTAAAATAGATTAGTAGGAACCTAAGTAATCATACTCACTTAAGCTGCAAAGTCCAGTTCGAATACTCTTCTCTTTAGTTATTTTCTTACCCATGGATTTTTGACCATTCCAAACAATTGCTTTGCAATAAGTGGAAAATTTATTATCTATTTTAAGAGACTCGTCTTTTTTGGGAGCCTGTTCTTCGGGAACAATATTTTTAACTATTTTTTCAAGAAGATATTCTTGATATTCACCGAATTTTTGACGGCTAGCGCCGTGCCTCGTCCTATTGCTCCATAGTCCTTCTAAATTCTTAACAGTCACACCCAGAATGTAATCTCCTGATGAATATTTTCGAGCAGTCTTCAGACAATTTTCTATATACGTCTGTCTTTTAAAGTAGCTACCTGCTCTTATAATTGATAATTGAAGTTCTTGATTAATATCATCTATATCATCTGTGTAATTATTTCTTGTATTCTTTTTTTTCAATTGATGTGCAGCATAGTAACACAATTTTCCAAATTTTTTGCACAACTGATTGTATTCTTCATTATTGATTGGGAAATTATTGCATATATCTTTCACGTTAAAACTCCAGTATATTTTTTTAGATTGTTAAGATTATCTCCATATTCACAACTCACATTTATGACTATGTTTTCAAAAAATCTTCCATCTTCTAAAAGTATATTTTTAATTATTTCCGCCGTAGAGTCAAGTTCTTTTTTATTACAAGAGAACAAATAACTATCATGAACATAAAACAATATATTAGGATCTTTAAAATAATTAGAAAGATCTATTAATTTATCTAGACAGAATATACTTGCAGTAGATTGAACAATAAAGTTTCTAGATTTATATTTTTCATTTATAATTCTTTTTTTACCGAATATATTAGTATAAATATTGCTTCCAGAGTTTTCAGAGTAATTATCTAACCAATCAAATGTGTGAGAAAATATCTTCCTTATATTTTTTATAAACCCTTCAATAGAAGATAATGAAATCTCACAATTTGTCGCCAATGCTTGTGGGCTAGCCCCATAAACATAAGGAAGGAAAATCTTTTTGATTTTGTTTCTCTTATCAGGAGTGCATGTTTTACCAAATAGCCTTTCATATAAAGATTCATAAAAATCATTACCGCTTTCTAAGACATCTCTCAAACCAGAATCTTTTGTAAGAAATTCCAAAACAGAAACTTCCATGTTTTTATAATCAAAATTTAAAAATAAATAATCTTCATCCATCGTCTTAAAATTTTCTTTATCATCTTTTTTCAAATTTAATGGTAAAAAACAATTATTAAATTGACAACTACTTGATAATCTACCATTATCTTGGCCCTCTACATCGTAATAGCAATATTCTATTTTTCTTTCTTTTTTATTAACAATGCCCTTAGTCTCAATTTTAGGTATCACCTTCTTGATCAAAGGAAGGTGTATCTTCTCATATAATTCATATATTCTTTCATAATCAATCTCCTTTATAGTTTTAAATGCATTTACAGCCTCCACGAAGGTGTTAGGGACAGTTTTGGTATTTAGACCACATATTCCACCCAATACCTTTAAATCTAATATCTTGCAGTCAGAATTGAAATTCCTACCAGTATTGTTTCTATAGTAGGAACAATAGTTCTTAAAATTCCAACATAATATTTTTTTATCTTTTAAAAATAAAATTTGTTTAAGTAAACTGTGTATCTCTTTAAAATTATCCCTTGTTACCAAAGTTGATACTTTAAGACCTTGGGAAAATATCTCTATTGTGAAATTAAAGTTTTTATCAGTAAAATCAAGAATTTGAGGAGAAAATCTCAGATAAAAGACATTTTGATTCTTTATCTTGGATAGTCCAGTAAGAAATTCAAATTCTACCATCAAGGAAACTTACCAGAAAGAATTAGTTTAAACAATAGTGGCTAAACATAACAAAAATTATCATATAGTTTCATAGTCATACTATACAATTTCCTTTTATCTATCAAGAATCTTAGGATAGGTACCAAATAAGAGTGCTTTCTTCTACTGGCGGTGATATCTTTTTCTTTAGTGAATGTCTCACTATCCATCAAGGATGCTCTCTCTGTCTTTGGAGAGCTGGTTTTCTCCGGAGACGATATAGTGGAGAGGAAAGAAGGAGTTAATTTCCATTTGCATGCTATTCCTTTAATTCTCTTCTCTTTATTTCCAAATGTATACTTGTTATCAATCCAGTCTATTAATCCTAATTCAGATAGTTTATCTCTTATTGCTTTCCATCTATGATGATTCCATCCTCGATTAACATCACCTTTTGAATATAAACTATCCCATAAACCTTTTATTCTTTCAGTTGGTACTGAGCCATCTGTATTTGGATTTTTATTTACAAACAAAAGTATCATTGTTCCTATCGACCAATCGTGGGCTGTCACCCTGAAGCCCCTCCCTTTTAAGTCTTTTATCTTTGAATTAAAGAATTCTTCATAATTCTTGAGTTCTAATAAATCTTTTTCATTAAATAATTTGTTACTTACGCTTCCCTTTATTTCCTTGTATTTTCTCTGTATGTAAAATTCTTTTTCTATCTCTTTGATATTAAATACTTTGCACTCCCGTGCAGTTTCTATATCCCTTGGTAATTTAGCCAATGTTCCATATTTTATATTTTTAATTTCATCTTCGTGGTAGATTAATTCTGGGCAATTGCCTTTTACTTCTACTTGTTCGATATCTGCCTCTATTTTTAGGGCTTCCGTTCTCAACCAATTTTCGAATCCCTTTAATACTTTATTGACATGTTTCGCATCATGTCCTTCTTTTTCTAATAAAAAATAGGCATGAATTCCTTTTTTATTTGTGCTGGGTTCGTAATAAAGGCTTTTAAATTTATCTTTTAGGTGCTCTACGAAATTAATGGCACCTTCTGTTGATCCTTTTTTTTGTGTTTTTTGTATGTCTATGTCTATCATTACAAGAGTATTCTTGTCTTTTCTGCGGCCATTTCCGTAATAATATATTGTTGTTTTACCGCTTACATGATCTTTTATTTTATTTTCGGATAATTTTCGGGGAGCAAGTCTCCCGCTTCGCAGGAGATTCTTTTTTGATATATTGGGACGTATTCCCTTTGCTGTTTTCTCCCCATAAGCTAGTCTGCTTATGGCTTTTCTGACCCATTTAGCGTCGAATGTTTCTGAGATCATATTTTTCTTAATATAGTGAGTACTAAAAATATTTCAATACTCACTATATTTGGTAGAATAAACACTATGAGTTATTTTAAAGATATAATTGAAAAGTATAAAATTGTAGATGACGATGAAAAGCTTGCAATTAAATTTTTATCTTATTGGATTGAAAACAGAAAAAAAATTTTCCCTAATACCATACACTCGAAGTTTAATAAGGAAAAAGATCCGAGAAAGAGCTTGGCTTTTAAATATTGCTATAAACTTCAAAGAGAAACCCGTGGACTACTAAAAGAAGAAGATTATGAACTTTATGTTAAAGCTCAATTACATATGCTTAAGTACTTTGCAACAAAGTACAACAATCAAGCACTTGTGATTGAACCTCAATGTCTTGTAGGTGAAAAAGCATGGAAAAGATGGAAATTTTATAAGTTTAAATATGATTCTTTGAAAAACACACCGATAGATAAACCAAATATTGCCAATAGAATAAATCTGGGAGTTCTTAGAGAGAACTTGTTGAGGACTAAAAAGTTTTTAAGTTCCAAACTAGAACTGAATAGAAATTCTATAAAGAAAAATCTTGATAATATTGTGATCTGGAATAGGCTTGGAAATGTAGATATCTACTTCTTATTACTTTGTAATAGTTTCGATAAAGAACTTGTGAACAAAAAAAAGTCTTCAACCATCATTATAGATGATGAAATGAAGAGAGTATATTCTTCTATTTTTGGGAATCTCTAGAATTTAACCAATCCAGAAACAGTCGCCTGGTTTGGTATCCGTATCCTTCTTTTATTATATTTTCATCTTTGTCTATTAAAATATAAGTTGGTAATTTTCTTATATTGTACTTTTTAATAATATCCATATTAGATTTATAATCTAATGAACATACTACATACTCTTTCATCTTATTCTTAACTTCTTCTTCCGATAATACCTCATCCTTGAATTTAGCGCAATATCCACACCATTTTGCGTCTACTAATAATAGTATATCTTTATTTGTATTTTTTGAAGCTTCTAATGCTTCTTGATATGTAAGTATTATTTTTTGTTCTATTATTGGCTGGTCTATAATCTCTGGAGTTAGTCTCTTGGTTTCTTTGTTTAGAACCAAAATCATTAGTAAACAAAGTATAGGTAAAATACTATTTTTTAATATTCTCATTAGTATGTCATGAAAGTTGTTGCTATCATTCCTACTATCTTGTTATTTTTTTCATGAGGAGAAAAGTATTCATCCCATTCGCTGGGTTGAATTATGTATTCCCGCTTCTTCACAGGACTGTCTATATCGTAACCCCAACATCTAACTAGGCCTTTATCTTTGTCAAATGATAGGTCTATGTTAAATTGCATGGCTATCGAACTGTTTGGAACTCCTTGTCCGGAACCTTTAAACTCAAAGATTATCTTATAATAATCTTTGTTCATTTCCTTCATACCCACAGGAAACATAATATACTCTGGGTATTTAAGTCTTACCACATTGAAAAGATCATGGGCCAATCTCTTTAGATCGTATTCTTTACTGGGGTATTCGTTGTTTATTTCGCTGAATTTCTTTATCTTCTCATACAGGAATCTTGCCGTTCCTCTTTCTCTGTTTATTTTATAATCATCTATATCCAAAACATTCTTACATATTTTAACGTCATTTCCATTTAAATCTTTAATGTATTTTCTGGTTGTTATTCTTAGACTTCCGAATGGATTTATATTAACTTCTATTACATTACCATTCTCTGTCCAGGCTATTTCCTCCTCCCAGATCTTGAGGGCTTTTTTCCCATCTGATTGTATTAGGTATTTTAATTCGTCAAAAAAACTCTCTATTTTGAATAGCTTCCATGGCTCGGCATTATCGTTGTCGGGCTGAGTGTTTTTTTCTTCTTTATTTTTTTCTGGTTTTTTTACCTCGAAACCATAGTCGGCATACTCTAAAAACCATTTTGAAAATTTCATATCCATACAGTATATAATCTTAATGAGCCGAAAAAAAGCAGTTATAAAACATAAACCTCTATTAATAGACAATCTTTTAAAGTCAAATGACATAGAAATAAGATTGTTCTCTGGGATCACATGTCAAGATTGTATTCCAAATAATTCAAATTATTTCATAGAATGTGACTTTGCAGGATATCAAAGAAATTTACTTGATCCAAATTATTGGACGCATGATGTGTCTGTGATGGAAAAGTATTTAGCTACATCTTATTATTCGCCTATACTTTATGATAATTTCAGTGAATCAACGGTATCAATTAAAGGTTATTACGCAGTAAAGCAAAGCACTGAAGAGTTATTGTTTTACTCAGAGTTTTTGGATATTATGAGTTTGGATTCATATGAGAGTTTTTCTCTGGAATTATTCTTCTCTATAGACAAGTATTTTTATAAAAATCCAAAGTTATTAAATCTAACAATTTATATAAACAATCCTGAATCATCTTATATAAATAATGCTTTATTAGAGATCAAAAACACAGCATACAATGGAGTTAGTTGTGATGAATGTATAAAAGATATTTTAGGGTTCAACAGCAATTTCTATAATAATGCTTATTTCTTATCAATTAACCAAAATATTATGAATTCAGGCGGACCTGTTCCCTCTAATTTAACTTTTACTGTATTGATAATAGCCCCAGGATATAACGACTACACACAGAGTGTTACATTGACACTAAACCAAGATAGTTACACAATAAATGCGAACATGGTGCAACAGTGAACTTTAAGAGTTGGCTGGAGAGCAAAAGCTTTGATAATAACAAAGATTTTATAATTAGTTTTCTAGATTTGGATAAAAACGATGCACTCTCTCAGTCTTTGGATTTTTTTGATAGAAAAGATTTGTTCAAAAGAATAAAAGATACTAATTATTATAATAATTTGGATGATTCGTCTAAGGATAGACTGAAAAATGTTTTATTGAAGACTGGCAGAACCGTAGGAGATTTAGTTAGATCTGTTTCTGAGATTTAGCTTAATTCTTTTTTTAATATATCTTTACACTTATCCATCATTTCTTCTAATTCCTTAGGCTTACAGCCTAGTAATCTGCAAGCTCCGCTTTTATTTAATCTTCCTTTTTTAGTATAAACTTTATTTTCATTTAATAACAATGCGTCTATAAGTTTACCGTATCCCTTGTCTATCAGTTTTTGTATCATTTCTTGTTTTTCCAATATATCTACAAAGTTTTTATTCATAGTTTGTTTCTCCTTTGTGAATATTATATTAAAAAAAAGTTATAGAATCAATGTATTTATTATTCTATATATGCTCTATCGTATCTGAGTGTTAGATCTATAGTCATAACATCAGAACTAGACATGTCTAATTCACCAAACTCTATGTTTTGCGGCCATGCATTCTCGAACGTCCATGTTTCTATTACATTCCCGCACCCGTCATACATCTCCAAAGTACAATTTCGCTTAAAGCCAGAACTTACACTTGGTTTCCAGTCCCCCGACTTTGTGTCATATATAGACTTTATCCACTCGATTACAGGATTGGTGGAATCTTTTTTTTGTTTTATATCATATAAACTCAACGGAAAAGGTTTCCATTCTGGCTTACTGGGGTAAAATATAGTTTCATTTAAATGTTGGACTTCCATTTCTTTGAAACTAAGACTTGGACGTGAGGACCTTAAAGGAGGTAACGCATTGACACCTTCTCCACTAATACCGTCCAGTTTTAACATCCATCTAAATTTTCTTTTGAAACAGGTATTGCCCCCAGACAAACCTAAATCAAATCCCATTGTATTTGCTGCCATATAATTATATAGTATGCATAAAAAAAATCCCCCCGAAAAATCGAGGGGATTTCTTATTTTTAATATCTAAATCACAAGAACTTATTAGCAACCGGCACAAGGACAGCCGGTAACTGCTGTTCCACATGAATTCATGTACTTGGCTGTTGAGTATCTTAGTGTTAACTCAATATTCAATTCTTCTGAACTTGAGTAATCTAGATCACCAAAATTAATACTTTGTGGCCAGACATGCTCTAACTCCCATCGTTCCATTTCTTTTCCGCAACCATCATACATGGTCAGAATTCCTATACCGGCATAGCCAGCTTTGACAGAACTCATAGTTACGTTGCCGGCTTTGTCGTTAAAGTTATAAACTGTTGACAGCCAACTGTATAGATTGGCAACATCGCCACCAGCGCCAGCATTAACTACGTCATAGTATGTAACTGTTAGTGTTTCCCAACTTGCTTTGCCTGGGATCCACATTTTACCATGAAGGTAGTTTATTTCTGTTTCTTCGATAGTTAAACTTGGTCTATTGGCAACCTTTACAATTGTTTCTGGTATTGAGCCACAGGGAGTCTCTAATTGAAAGGTCCACCTAAATTTACGCTTAAATATTGCGTTGGCATTACCCAGATTGCCTATTCCCATATTGGATAAACTTGACATATAAAATTCTCCTTATCTTCTTTTGTTTTTAGATATTAAAATGTTTCTGTATTTTCTGAGAAGCTACCTGTTCTATGAATTGAGAATTCTAAGAATATGAATTCGGCAGCTCTGATTGGCTGAATTCCTATTCTTGCTCTAAATTCATTTCTGTCTATTACGTCGGCAGTATTTAATTCTGCATCTGCTTTAATGATATAATCATTGACACCTCTTCCAACCTTGATCTCAGATAGTATTGAGTTAGCTAATGTTGTGAATTTGCTTCTGAATTGCTCATCATGTGGATCGAATATTAACGATCTTGATGCTGTTCTAATTCTCTTTTCAATTACAAACATTAATCTTCTTACGTTCACTCTATCGAGAGCAGTAGGTCTTCTTTGTAGTGTTTTCTGACCGAATATTACGAATCCTTGTGTATCAACAAATTGAACAATTGGATTGATACAATTTCTGTTGCCATACATCGTATCTCTTTCTTCAAGTGAAGGTCTAGAATATACATCTAATATATTTGGAACCACACCTCTGTTCAGACCGGCTGGGGCAAACCATGGTTCTGATATGCTGTCTGATACGGCAATTGTGGCCATAACAGCGCCAGATGGTGGAACCCATACATCTAGGTTGTTATGGTTATCACGAATCTTGACCCAAGGCCAGTAAAGTGCACCGAAGTCACTGTCTAGTCTATCTAGATTAAGTGGGTGAATACCGTTTTGCCATTGGACTATTTCTTTAACTGTTAAGCCGAATGGCGGGTCAATGATTGCAAGGCAATCACTTCTAACATTCTGGCAGAGATTTAATAGACTGGTTACAACGGCTGTGCTACTGTGTCCTGGAACTGCAACTAAATCAATGTCGATTTGTTCTGGTTCGCTAAGGGCGTATAGTCCAGTATATCCAACTTCGTTTCCGATCAAGAGTTCATCCTGACGATCTGGATCCGATGGTATTCCGTCTGATCCTCCGGTTAAGGTGTAAACACCGTCGAGGGGTGAGAAACTTGTGGAGTCTAGTGGAGGAGATGTTGTGTCTGTCATATCCATTACACGAATGTAGTCAGATACTAGACTTAAATATGATTCTACATATAGTCTGCTTGTGGCATCTTTTGTTAAGTTTCCCCAAGATTCAACTTGAGTTCCATTGCTGAACACTTGCATCGTGAATGTATTATTTCTAATATCATTTAGAATCTTGACTTGCGTTCTATTTCCTTCTATACCTGGTGAGTCGGCGGATATAGTGAATGTTATATCCATATTGTTTGCGTTTTCTGAGCCATAAACAATGCCAGCAGTATTGGTATCATCTGAATTAGGATCTGATGAAGATACTGCCACTGGACTTTCACCAACTTTAGTGGTTGTGTCTAAGCCAAATATGGTCTCGGATGTACTATCTGGCTTGATTCTTAAGCGAGCATCACGACCAACGTGTAGAGTTCTTATGCTTACTTTGTTTGTATCATATATTTCTGCAACAAAACCGCCTGGAAGACTTGATATTGCTGTGTTTATTGCGTCTACAACCTGAGAAGCAGTTCGGCTGGCACCAAGTGATGAAAGATCAATTACTTGAACAACATTATCAATTGCTGGAACATCTGTTCCGTCAACTATGATTTGTAGGTTGAGTCCAGAATCAGATAGATCAAATGGTCCATTTACCGAGCCAACGGCCATGGCAGGCATCATATCCATTCCTAGTCCTATCGGTGAATTTGGTCCATATATGCTATCATAAACAGAAACTAGCTCCAGTGATGAACTTGGTCCATATGCCCATATTGTTTTTACTCCAATCTTGTCACTTGTTGAGTAGAATATAATTCCATCATTATTTGTGTCTAGTTGGTTGTTTAGTAAGTCAGCTAGATCCATTGCTGAATAATTTCCTTGTGGTATGACAAGTGTTTTGCTTGATAGAACTCCATTCAGCTTCCATTTGAACCACATTCTGTCTTCTGATATTGTGTAATTATCCTCTAGTTTAGAGTTGATTGAGATGATTGCTCCAGCAGATGGAACGTCAGCACTAGCAGTTTCTGCACGCTCATCGTTTACGTTATCTTCTTCGCCAACTCTGACTACATAGAGTTCTGAGCCTACATTGAGATATGCTTCGGCAGCATATAGCATGTATGGGTCACTGACATCTGGGTGAGGGTAGCCAAAGGTTATGTATAGTTGTCTGGTTGTTGAAACCATGGTTGGAATATTTAGTGGGCCTTTGCTGGCAAAACCAACAACAGCAGCACGATGAAAACTTTGAGCAGATGTTACAAAGCTTAAATCTTTTTCTGTTATTCTAACACTTGGACTGATTGTATTTGAAGGTGGGAAGCCACGTAAAATTGCCATTTTATTCTCCTATAATTTCTGGAATTTTCTTTGTTTTGATTAAACCATCTTTTTCTGCTCTAAGTATATAGTCAGTTGATCTCTCTTCTTGTAAAAGAAAAATATTTTTTCCTGAGCCAATCCCGGGAATGTTTAATACTGTGAAAGATTTTGGTGATGTTCTTGATCTTATGATCAGTTGAACTGGGAATTTCTGTCTATTTGTTATTTCTAACATTCTACCTCTTTAACTGTTTCTTCAATTCTAGATATAATTTCTGTTATATCTTCTTCTCTTAGGCCATCCGTGATTTCTACCCTTTGTGTAAGAATCGCTTTCTTTTTCACAATTGGCTGAGGTATATAAGACTCAGCAGTAAGGTTGAATTGAAATTTAACAACCCTAATTGCTTGGTCACCAGGTTCTGTTTCTATATTATTAGATATCGAGTCTAATTTTACTTGGACTTCCCAGGTTACACCTCTAACCTTTATATATGCAACAGGGCTAAATTTTAAAATAATTTGCTCTAGAATTTGGTTCATATCTTCAACGTATAGGGTCCAAGCATATAAACTATAAGATATGTCTATTGGTATTCCTTTTGTCACCCCAAAGATAGTATCTCTTTCATACTTTTCATTAGTGGTAAACCCAGGTTTATTATCTGGCCTTAATCCTCTTAAATAATCCACGGCTTTGTGGTAAACATATCTAGATTGATTAAATTGATAATCTAGGGAGTGTATTGCCAATATTGGCAATCGGATTCTATCCACAACTAGAGAGTTATCTTTTCTTACATTGTCTTGTATTATAGCCGCTACTGCTTTTTCTTGGGTGCCCCATATTATTGGAACTCTGTGAGCTTTGCCATCTTCGTCCAAAACTACAAGATCTTTAAAAAGATCCATTACCGCTTCATCAGTGCCTCTTAGAGATTTGCTATATCTGTATATTGTGTTTATGTTTTTATCATCATTTATAATGTGACCGCTTTGCATTGGGTCACAGTTATTACCTTTGCCCACACCTGTTTTTTCATTTGTAATTGCTTCTTTTAAAAAATCTAAACTATTATCTTTTTCGCAAACTGAATCACATTTACTGGCCGAACAATATTGGTCAGGTATAGTTTTATTTTCTTTTAAATTGTTTATTTCGTTGCACTCTACAAGTCTTTTTTCTGGATGATTTTCCATAAAATTATATAGTGTTGAAAGTTTTTTTAAAATTATGTAAAATAATCTTATGATTAATTTAAAATGGAGGGCTTGTCACAATGCTGATAAGTACCCTCCAAGAAGAATAAAATTAGAAATACCAGGATGGGCAGGTATAGATAAAAACCATTCTAATGGCGCTATCCCCCAGCCTTGGCATTGCCCTCCTTTTGTTGAGGGCAATACATATGGGTTGGAATTGATTTACCCTTTTGAAAATGAGTGTATTGTAAAAAATATAGATGGAAATACATTCTTTGAATGTGATTTTTCAAAGGAGGAGGGATACGATAATTCAGACCCCCCTTTTCAGTGTTTCGCACCAGGTCATTTCGGGTTCACATCCAGTTTTGATCTACTGCCTCCTAAAGATTATATCATAAGAATAGAGCCTCATCCAAAGTACTTCACGGATCATTCTTGGACAACACCACTTCCGGTACCAGGGCATATACAAGGTGAGTGGTGGACCAAAATATTTTTTATTGTTTTTAAACAGCCTCCACTAGGAGGAAAATACATATTTAGAAAGGGCGAGCCCTATGCTCAAATATTATTATTGCCCAAAAAGGTTGATTACAAGATAGAAGAAATGACCATATCAGAAAAATTTAAAAGAATGCAGCTGGATAATAATTCTAATTTGTTCATAAAAGATTCTTGGAAAGACCATAAAGGAAATACTTTTAATGATAAATATAGAAATTTAGCTTGTGAATTTGCAAAAGGTGGAATAGATGGTATATGCAAAAAAATAGATAAAAATATTAGTAATAGGGTTAAAATTAATAAAAAAAGACCTATATTAAATTGTGGCAAAAATAATAAAAAATGTTAATACCGTTAATAATAAATTATATTTAAGAAAAGAAAATATAGTTTATAAAGATCTTCCTAAACCTAAAATTCCATTAAAATTAATTAACGTTAACTCCGACTTGCTTAAGTAATCCTTTTAAATTATCAAAGGTTTTCTTTAGCTGCACTCCAGCTTGAGATTGTTTTTGTTTGTTTCTAATATCTTGTTGCTGTTGATTTCTTGCTTTAACTATATCTGCAGCACTTTGCGAAGGATTACTTCCAATAGAAGTCATACCACTAGCACTCACTGGCGTTATTGGTGTCATTGGATTTTGTTCCATCAATTTGGTTAGTTTATAAAAGTTCATAAGTGTATATATTAAATGATTTTGAAATCTTGTTTTTGCTGAGTAACTTTACCTTCTCCTGTAGTAACGCTTTCTTGGAATTTCTGGGCTATTATCTGAATGTGTAATACTCCCCATTGTTTAAATTCAGATAAATTTCTTTGTATTATAACCCAGTTTTCTTGTAGGTGGGGAGTGTAAATTCTAGATCCTATTTTTGGAGGATGACCGCAGGCCTTTAAAACCGCTTTGTAGTTAAATTCGAACAATTGTTCATCTGGCGCATCTATTCCGAATTGATTTACATAATTTTGTGAAGGTATTGGTTCATAGTAACACCAGAGCTGAATTGGAACTGGTGAGAATAATTTTCCTCTATCTTCAAGATATAAAGGATCTACTGTATTGTTTTGTATGTGCACTTCATGGTAAAATACTGGAATTCCACCTCTTTTAATCGCTTCTTCATCCCAAGAATTATAAAGATTAAATTGAGGATCCTCGGGATCAAACTGTTGGTAATTTCCATTCACGCAGTAGGGTGTTCCATCTTGTCTTTTTATCATGTGATCTCCTCTATATTATATATTTTATATGATGAATAAAAATTTCTTAGATATTTTCAAAGAGCAGAATGATGACTACTGGATTAAGAAAAATAATGTTCCAAGGAGTCTTTATCAAGCCATTAAATCTTATTTTGATAAAGATCTAGTGGTTTTAGATTTAGGTTGCGCCGGTGCAAGATTATCAAGATCCATGAGAAATCATTTTAAACTGATTTATGCTGTTGATAAATCTCATAGTTTAATTACAAAATCATCCTTGATTAATCCAGATATTAATTTTATTTGCGGTGATTTTGGAGATCAAAGAGCCTGGAAATTAATGAACCAAAAATTTGATTTGATAGTATCTGACTGCGCAATAAGAAAAGACTATATTGATTTGAAAATTTTGTTGGATCTTTGCAGAGATAATTTAAATAAAGATGGAAGAATAATACTTAGAATTCAAGGTATAAATGATCTTGGAAATATTTTAAATAAAGATTATAGATCTACAATTTTTTACTCTGAGAAAGAGTTGAAAGAATTAACTTCTATTTTTCAAACTAAAGAAATCCAGACAGAATCATATACACAAAAATTTAGTAATGAACAGTATCTATTGGATTTTTTAAGAAAGATAGATATATATCAAGATATATCTGAGAGTTTAAATGTAATTAGACAATACTATTTGGTTACATTGACTTAATTACTCTGCGCCTATCTTTGGAGTAATAGCTATTGTTCCACCACTTGCTGGTAAAGTAAATGGAGCGCTTGTGAATCTCTCGGCCCACAACAGTCTTGGGCTTTGTTCTGAGGTTACGATGTAGTATCCATATATTGAAGCAGCCTCTGTGAACGTAAATGTTTGCTCAGGATATGTAGCTGTTGTTGTCCCTGATGCCGAGGCTATTACCCAATTTGTCCCATTAAGGATTTTATCCGCATAACCAGCTTGAGTCGCTTCAATAAAATCACTTAATACAGTTGATTCATTTGGCACAGTGCTGCTGCTTTTGAACAATTTTAGAACTTGGTTTCCTGGGTTTGTCGTGGCTCCAAGCAAAAGGCTTAAAATTGTCTGCTCAGAGATATCAGATACTACTAGTGCCATATTATTTACCTCATAATTTATTATTATATTCTAATTTATATATAGTAAAATGGCCATAAAAAACAAAGACGGCACGGTTTATAGGATAGAAGGCCCCAATCCCTTTATGAACAACCAAGAGTTATGGAGTGATTGTGTTAAACATAATCTTGAATGGAAGGATGAGATAGTATTTGATTTTTTAAAACAAAAATTAAATCTACCTGTTCAAGATTCGGCTGAAAGTTTCCTAGAAGAGCTCGAGCAGGAAAAGATTAAGCAAGAAGAACCTATTCCCGTAGTTGAAAAACCCGTCCCAATAAAAGAGAAAAGAGAGTTTGACACAATAGAATCCTTCTGCCTACCGGTGGATATTATTGAAAATAGAGATGATTTATATGGAGAGGTAAAACAGAAAGTAATTTATGGCGAAGTTTGCACAATAGAGATTGTGGTTTTAGAGCAGGCCGACTTGACATTTAGGTTTTGGACTACTCACAAAATAAATAAAGGCTCTATTATTTATCCTAAAAATAAAGATAAGAGATGGTGGAAAGTATCAGAATATACGGATGCTCCAAAGGGTTTTATGTACCTAGCTCTACCCAGTCCTTTTACTCCTTCGTTTGTTTAATTCTGTTCTTTGTGACTTCGCAATAATCTTTATCTATTTCTATTCCTATGCTATTTAAATTTAGATAAGAACTAACTTTTAAAGTTGTTCCGCTACCACAAAATGGATCCAATACAGTGGTGCTTTGATTGTGTCCATTTAATTTTATACATTTTTCTACTAATTCTTCTGGGTATGCTGTTGGATGGTTGAACTTATCATCTTTAGATCTTGTTGTTCTATATGGTATAAACCATATGTTTCCTCTGCATCTAACATCACCCTTGTCTTTGTTATTTTGGAATCGTTCCATGTTTCTTTTATCTTTATAAGGAACTCCAATAGATAATTTATCTAAAGTCTTTTCGCCTGTCTTTGTGAAATGAAACATATACTCAAAAAAGTTATTTAAATATTTGTTACTATTATTTGGCGTGAAATGACCAAATGATTCATTGTTTACCGTTATGGATTTGGCCCATATTATTGTGTTTTGTAGTTCAAATATTTTTGTAAGTTCATTGCATATTAGAAAAGGTATTGTTGGATTTGTATTCTGGTATCCTATGTTTAAGAAATATGATCCATCTTTTTTAAGAACTCTATTTATTTCTTTAGATACATTTGTTATCCATTCCACATACTCTTGCAACGGTAGTTTATCTTTATAGCTCTTATATTTTTTATTTAGATTATAAGGAGGACTGGTTATGGTCACGTCAACGGTTTCTTGCCCTATTATACCCAACGCACTTAAACAATCACTATTGTATAATATTGTTTTTTCATCTTTATAATATGGTTCCATTCCATAATATAGTTAAGAATTTTGGTCCGCTACTATATTTACTTTATAGCCTAATTCTTCAAATTTCTTACGATGATCTTCTACACATTTGGTGTATGCTACTTCATAAATATCTGCCACTAATTTATTGAAATCCTTGATATCTTGGTCGGTAGCTAGATGGTATAATATTCGGTCTAATATATTTTCATTTCTACTAAATCTTTCTTTTAGTATTTCAAATATATTCTTTTTAATAAAATTATTTCTATTACTCTTCAAAAAGTCCATAAATTTAAATTAGTTAGTTTTGTATAAATCTTGGCGTTGAGGGCCTAATTCCCTTTAGCTTAATATTTTGATCGGTTAGATCTTTCCATACAATTCTAAGATTATTCTTCATAGAATCTATTTCTTTGCTTTTTATGCCAACAGACTCGAGTTTGGCTAAAGAGTCGCAAATGAAGTTAAATTTATTGATTTTAACATCCAGACTTTCATCTTTGATAAATTTATTTATTAGGACTACATCTTTTATTTGTGAAAATAATGATACAGCAACTTCTACTGCTGACTTATGAATTTCAACTTCTTTTTCATGCATATTTAAACTGTTTATTATATTTATTAAATTTTTACTTTTGGGTAATACCAACATGTTTTTTGAAGCTATATCCCTTACGACAGAAAATACTAAATCCATTTTTTCTTGAGGTTTTTCTGTGGATTGAACTTTTTCTTCCGGGGAGGATACAACAATAACTTCCTTTGGAATTTTATTTAATTTTCTTTCTATTTGTTGATAATAATCTAAAACTATCTTCCTTCTTACTCCGGAACTTGTTGGACCCATCACTAGTCCACTTAAATATTCTAATAGTTGATTTTTTTGTTTGTTTATTTTATTTAATAAACTCCTCCTATCTTGATCCGATATTTTTTCATATCCATCTAATTCTTGAGCCAAGCCAGAATATTCATTTAATTTAGCTGCTACTCCCTGCTCAGGATCCTCCAGTAATTTAGCCAGCTCTTCTCTTGCTTTATCTATATTTCCTTTTGAGAGACTTTTTGCTTGATTCTCTTTTCCTGGGAAGTCAAATATGGTTTCAAGAAATTTATCTTCTATTAAGTCTCTTTTTGGTTTATTTGAATTTGGTTTTTCTTCCTTTTCTACTGAATCTTTTCTGAATGGGTGTCCTGTTGCATCCACATCAGATTCATCTGAAGATGCTAGATACTCTCTAGTTTTTCTTGATTTTTGTCCGAATGCCGGGCTCTGCAGGACTTTTCCAAGTTCTGAATTTGTAAATTTTTCTCTACTTATAGGTTCCTTGAAATCTTTTTTGGAGATATTGTTTATCAGTAGCTCTACAATAAAGTCGTGTGCTTTTTCTATTAAATCTATATCATTTAATATTTTGTTTTTAACTGCTTGTTTTATTTCTGTGCCACAAGATCTTGCACCCTTGGATAAAAGACATTGAGATATTCCTTTTATTATTTCATAATATCCTTGTATATCGCCATCTCCATCATTTGATACTACTATATCTCTGACTTTAGTGCCTGCCGATCCGGATTCGTCGGAATCCCCTTCTTCATCGTTGGAATAATTGTCTCCATATCTAACTATTTTGAAATCTGCCCATCTCATTGGTTTATACCCTTCTGCCGGATCTTCTGAGAATAGGCCAATTTTGGATCTATAACCAAGTCTTATTAAAGTTGGAGTTAAGTCTTTAGAATCTTTTATCTGTCCAAATACCCCGCTTAATTTTTTTCTTGCTGTCTTCTTTACGGCAGTTTCTGGTTGTTCTCCGCTTTCTTCTTGTCTGAAGTGTGCTCCTTCAACGCCACTTGCACCATGCTGATAATCATCAATTGAATACATTTTATTGCTAATATCATCAAATACAAAACCATCTTGAACATTTTTGGTTTTTCCGTTGTATTTATAAAGTCCACCAGAATCTGAATTCCTGTAAGCATTAACAGCAGCCTCTAGTTCTGTTCCTTTATATTTTTCTGGATTTCTATCGTATATTTTTTCTATTTCTTCTATACTTTTTATTTCACTTGAACTTCTTGTTGTTGTTATTGGCTTAGAATATCCCGACTCTAAATCATCTTCAGGATTAACATCCTCATCATCCTCAGAATCTTTCAGCTTTGATGGTGTATTTTTTATAAATCTAGATCCATTTACAACTGGAAGATTTATGGTTTTTTCTCCTATTTTATTTCCATCTTTGTCTGTTATATCGACTGTGTGCTTGATAGTTGGAAGCATCAAGAATGCTGATTGAGACTCGCCAGTTCTTGGATTTTTTCCTATTGTTATTTCTGGATTTTTTCCATCCTGTTTTAGCGAATACGGTAGTCTCCCTGTTTTCTTAAATATTTCAAATTGTTCAGGAGTTAAAGATTTTTCAATCTGATCTAATTCTTCTTTATCTATCCTGGGATGGCCACCGTCAGAAAATTCTTCTGTCTCTTTGTCGCTTAATATCTGTGGGGTTAATTGTTTATTCGATGAAAGTATTTGCATCGTTACTAATTTTGCAAAATATTCACTAAATTTTCTTTTAAGTTTTGCATTACCTGCCACACCACCTCCACGAGGAGTCTTTAATTCTCTGAACCATCTTTCACTTTTTGCTACTTTCCATGCAGGCAAAGTATCTCCCTTTGCATTTATATTAATTGGTTCTTTGCCAAAAATACCTATTAGATCTGCTTCATTATCCAGCCCTGCTTTTTCAAACCAAGATCCATCGGTTGCTTCGCTATTTTTACCAATAATTTCCCAAAGATCACTTAATTTAGGATCATCCCAATTTTTATAATCTCCACTTTGCGCTCTACTCAATATTCTACTTATGTTATTCTTTATTCCATTTTCTTTTTGTTGTGGGATATAATTATCTTTTTGTTTTTTCTTTTGATCGTGAGTTGAATCTTTTGATCTATCGTGAACTCTTACTATTTTATATTTAAACTTTCCTTCGTCGGCCAATTTATCGAAAGAGGATGAATTTTCATCCGAAGGTAATGGTCCTAGATGTCTATGAAAGTTTAATGTTAATAAATGACGAACTGTATTTCCTATATTATTCTCTGATGGGAAAGCAAAACTTTTTGATCCCACTCTTTGTTTTCCGCCCCTAGAAGTTTTTTTAACATTAGATAGATCTAAACCGTATTCCCCTGATGATGCTAATTTCATCTTCTTTGAAACTTCTGATGGTAAAACACTTTTTATATTTGGAAGATTGACTGGGCTATATGAGTTACTATTTGGAACTATATAATTTTTGCCTCTTGTTGTCTCTAATTTTTGTATTAATCTGTTTATGTAAAAATTTATGAAATTATCTTTAAACTTTTCTTTTTCTTCTTTGACAAATGGAACTATTGCATCAACTGTATAATATACAAAATCTTTAAATGCATTTCTAACATCAGAATATCTATATCCTATTTCACTCATCTTGGTTTTGAGATCATAATCCTCTAAATCATTCTCCAACCAATCTGTTAGTTTTATTATATTAAATTCTCCTGGCCCTGGGCCTCCATAATCATTATATTTTGACGCAAAATCTAATATTAATTTTTTAAATTTATTATTAAAATCTTCATCTCTAATTCCTGCCAATTTCTTCTTGCCAAAAGATTTTTCTATTTCTTTGAATAATTCTTTTTTAATATTATTTCTGACTTTATCTCTATTTTCTAATAATTTGTATAATATATCATACCTTGTTTTTAAAGCCTCAGGCCAATCTTTTTGATCTACCTGATAAAGGAAGTCAATATCTTCATTATCTATAGATACTGGTCTTTTTACCACGTGTTCTCTATAGGCCATTTCTAAGAAAATTGAGTAGTCATGATTAGCCTTAAAAAATTCTTTGAATGTATTCATGTAAATTTTACCTTTTGTATATCATATATATATTTATATGAGCAATATTTTACAAATTCCAAGGCCGACCACAGATACAAAATGCACAGGTCAATGCATGAATGATCTAGGCCCAACAGATCCATTGACTCCACTCGCCCCAAGAAAAAACAGAGAAAAAGTTAGAGAGCAGATAAAAGACTATGTTTTATTGATGCTTGGGGCACCGGTAGTCAGCATCGAACTCGACCAACAGCAATTAGATGGGGCTGTGGACTTTTCCCTTCAAATCATAGAGGATTACGCACCTAGAGAGTATTTTCAGTGGTATGTATTCCCTACCATTCCAGGACAAACTGTCTATGCAATGCCTGACGATGTGGGCATAATAAGAGAAGTTGCATATAAAGAAACTGCTCAATATGCCTTTAGTGCGAGTGATATTGGTGGAGTAATACCTTTGGAATATATGGGCGCCGGGGCTTACGGAAGTATAGCAGGAGGTATTAATCCTCAACAGCCGGTATGGGGAAAAATGAATGAATGGATATTATATAAACAATATGAGGATATGTATAATAGGACAAGTGGTCAGCAAGGAGGGTGGGAATTTATTGGAGGCTACAAGCACATTAAACTCTACCCAGTTCCTTATAGGACTCACTTGGTGGCTGTTCACTATCTTCAGAGAAAGCCAGATTTTGCTCAGGTGACTCAGGCCATGCAAGAAGGGGCTTTGGCTTTTGCTAAGATAATGTTAGGAAGAATCCGATCCAAAATACAGAACCCTCCGGGGCCAAATGGTGGAATTCAGTTGGATGGTCAAACTATTCTTCAAGAAGGACTACAGGATAAAAAAGATTGGGAAGAGAGATTAATAACTAGATTCGGGGATCTACCAAGTATAAAGATGATGTAAAAATTATGAAATCATATAAAGATTGGAAAAAAATAAACGAGGCTGCTGAGGAAACACGGTACAGTGTTGGAGTTAACTACAGAACATCGCCTGATGAAGTTCTGGATGTTTATGCTAAAATAAGCCTTGGATATGTGAGTGCTGCAATTAAAAATTATGGTTATCACACAAAACATGTATACACAGAAACTCCATATAGACTATTAATTAGCTCCGGGGATTGGAGTGAAGGAGAATGGGTAGGGGTAGTTAGTTGGGATCACAAGAATAAGTGCTTTGTGATAAGTAGTGGTTTTTATAAAAAGATGACTAAAACTGTGTCGATTGTCAAAACAGATGCTTGCAAATATGATACTGCATCTAAGATAGCTCAAGAAGTCTATAGCATGATGAAAGGCTTAGAGGACAAGCCAGATAGAAAAACTATTGAACTAAAACCTGCTAAAAAGAAAACTGGGCCAAAATAATCTACTCGCTTCTTCTAGGTGTCTTGGAACAGCATATTTCGCTTTCCACTTCTTTCATCATGAAGTCTTGATATCTCTTCTTGAGTTCATTGTAGTTCCGTGCAGACCTATACAACTGCTTAAAGTGATTTAGTATGCATGTTGTCATATAGTTGAATGCTTTTCCTATCTTAGGATTGAACCTGTCCAGTTTTTCAAAGCAAACCAATACTCCTTCTTGAACCGCATCATCTATATCAATTAAATTAAATTTTGCATATCGGACTATATTTTCAGATAACGTGTAAAATGCAATCGCTAGATTATTTTGCGTTACCTCGTAAACATTCAATATCTCAGAATTTTTCTTATTTACTAAATCTTTTAGTTCAATTTTTACTTTATCTTCTCTCTTCTTTATATCTTCTTGTAAGAAATTATATAGCTTTTTATCTCTTTTTGCTTTTTGAAATATAATTATTGTTTTCTCAAGATTTTTATTATTAAGATACTCTGACGCCATTTTTACTTTCTATCATTTTTTTCTCATTTATATTGATGAATAATACTGACTACACTTATTTTTATAAATTACTTGAGGATCCTACCTGCTTAAAGTATTATTATGAAATAATACGCTATTATAAAAGTAAAAATAAATTAGATTTCGCAGATGCTTTTGAGAAATTAGTGGAAAAGATCAAAAATGAATAATCTTGCTGTTTGCATGATAATATATGATCAAGAAGATCTGGATAATGCTAGTAAATCTATAGATTCTCTATTTGGATTAGAATTTAGTCTATTTATTATTGATTTCACCGGTAGATTTAAAGACATTAGAGCAACAACACTAGAACCAGTATCTGAGGAAGATTTTTCTGGAAATAAAAATTCTTTTTTTAAGCTAGACTATAAATGGTTTTTATTCTTGGATGCTCAAGACACTTTAATTAATGGGAAAGATTACTTATCAAATATAGTTGCCCAAGATCAAGGAGTGTATAAGGTTCTAGTATTAAATAATGGGGTAATAACTAAATCTATTAGGCTGGTGAGTAAAAATTCAAATGTTGTTTTTGAAAATCCAATATATGAAAATATATTTTGCTCTTCTTCGAAAAATACCAACATCCTCCTAGAATCAAAAGAGAAACAGATAAAAGATGAACTGATTAAAATAGAAAAATGGAAAAATAAAAACAAATTTGATTCAATACCTCTTTACTATGAATCGTGTTTTTATTTGAAAAATCAAGATTATAAAAAGTTTATAAGTACTACTGAAAAATATTTTTTCATAGAGAAAAACTCAAATCTTCCTTCTTATATCATGCTCAAATACTACCAAGCGTATGTTTATTTTTATCACCTAGACGATATCTCGAGATCTTTTCAAAATCTAATATTTTGCATAGAAAAAAATCCAACCCTTGCTGAATTTTGGTGCTTATTAGGTGATATAAATTTTGAACTCAAGAAATATAAGAAAGCATATTATTATTATGATAATGCTTTGATTCTTGGTAGAGTTAGGAATAAGAATGATGATCTATTTATAGACATCAAAAGATATGAGATGCACCCAGAAAATATGAAGGTTAAATGTAAAGAACTAATAGATAATATCTAGTTCATTTACCACTACGGTTACTTCTTCTTCATATCTTGCCATTGCTATTTGCTTACGACCTGGGCCTAATTTTTTTAAAATCTCTTCCAGTTCAGAAAAATGACAATTTATAACGGAAAAATTATTTTCTGAAAGTTTTCTTATCTGTTCGGTTTCTTCCACTATCTCTTTTTCAGGATAATATCTTTGAAGTTCTGCTCGGGCTTCTTTGATTAATTTTCTATAAAAACCTATATTACATCCACAACCGGGGTTATTTAAAAATTTCTTAAGATCTTCTGAGAATATTTCCGGGAGAAACTCTCGGAATTTCTCATCCCTCAGAGCAATTTTTACGTCAGCTAAACCTAATGTTTGTTTATTAGTCATTTGTCATCTTGATTGTTATTGATTCAAGTGTATTCAATAATACTGCTGTGGTTTGAGATAAAATACTTCCGGCACAACCACAGGAGAACAACTTTGCTGGTTCATATATCCCTAGACAAAAACCAGTAAAAACACCGCACCAGAAACCTGCACACATATAACACTCTACTAGAGTTGCTATTTTAGATGGCAAGTTACTTTTAACGTATTCTCTTAATGAAGAGAATATTGAGCCATCTATTATTATATGTGTCATTCCAATAGAGCCTAGTATAAACAATATTGTTGTATTCATTTTTAATATATTTGTAATTGATTTTTATCAGATACGAACACGTTTTCTGCATAACTTAATTCAAACCAGATATTGTATATTCCTTTTTCCATATCTGTTGTGTCGATAAAATAATATCCAAACCTTTTTTCCCTGAAAGAAACAGTTTCTCCGTCTACAACCATATCTAAGTCTTGCTCTTCAGGAGGGCAATTTGCGCAATCTTGTTCTATGTAAATTTTCATTTCTGATATTACTGCTAAATTATTATAATATCTTTCAATGTCGCCTCCCTTTGGAACATTTGGCACCACTTCAACTAAAATGTATCTTTTGCTTCCTTTTGTTACTTTATTTGGCTTGAAGTAAAAACTAAAATCGTAAATACTCGGCCCAGGAGCGGTAAACCATACATCTGGGTATACTTCAAAATTATTATCTACTACGGCAACTGAACAAGGCTCATTATCCTCAAATTTTATATGCCATTTGTCTTTATACTTGCCTATTGTATATCTGGGCTCACTAAGAGTTAAAGTGACACTATACTCTCCTGTGTTTTCATTTATTATGTCGGGAGATTCTATTGTTTCTACTAATCTCAAGCCCTCTGGGTTTTCTTTAGAAACCTCCTCAGGATCATAGAAATATATTTCTACTTTTGTTATTTCATAAACATTTCTTTTAAAATTAGAATTGAATGCGAATAATCTTAATTTTAATTCATCCCCACAGTTTGGGTTTTGGAAACGTTCTTTTGACATTTTTACCTCTTAGACTTTGCTTTTCTTCTCTCTGCTTCCATTTGCTCATTTTCTTTTTCTTTTTGATCTACGAATCTTTGTATTAGCCATTTCCTTAAATTTATAGGAAGCTTCATGCTACCTTCCATTGGAAGATTGAGATTATATAAAAAGAAAAATATTTCTTCGGCTAAACTATTCCACAACTCTAAGCTTGCGTTTGTTCCCTCCTCCGACGAGGGAAGAAAAAATTTGCTTCGAGAGGTAGATCTACGTCAAACTCCTGCAGGCAGCTTGGGCAAACCATTTCAACCTTTGTGTCTACTCCAAATGGAGGCTCATTCACACAATTTCTAAGGTATGAAACATCTGATATCGGAAGGTTCTTAATTAATACCTGAAGATCTTTTTTATCAGCCAGTCCTTCGATGTCATCCAGCAATAGAGCAGTTCGGTAGATTAAGGTATCGTCAGCAGAAGCATCTCCAAAGTTTTTGATTCTTCTGTCTCTATGATCCTGTATTTCATTCTCATCTTTTCCTTGTGATAATCTATATCTAAACCTATATTTAGAGCTCGGAAGCACATCCTCTAAAATGGGCCCATAATTATCAGGACAAGATTCAACTACAAGTGAATTTAAATCTATTTCTGTGCTAAATTTCTTTTCGCACTCTGGGCATTTGATCTCTACATCATAAAGAGGTGAATAAGAAATGCCTCTTAGATATATTAAGAGATATGTTCTATCCACGGTCAACAGATTTTCAGATTTATATTTCTCTTTGACGCACCTTGAGAAAATCATATTTAAGGCTTGGCCTTTTCTTACAAATCTCGGTGTTGCTAATATTTGCTCTTCTTCACCGGTCATTGGCCTTATATGAAGTTTGCCGTCAGCTGGGCCATTCTCTCCATCATAGAATTTACCCTTTGATGGAAGTTCTATCTCCTCATATACAGAAGTATTGTTTTTCAAGCCTTCTAAAAGTTCTTTTAGCTGACCACTGCCAGAAGCAGGAGCAGAACTATTCTCTACCGCAGCTCTTCCTGACATTGCACTTAAGAACTGTTCAGGAACATTTCCCTTTACTTGAAATGGGGCCTTATTTTGATCGAAGTTACTTCTTTCATCTACTTCGGCCGCCTTTCTTATGGCGTCTATTTTGCTTAGAGATTCACTATTGTCTTCTTCTGATTTTCTTGGTCGATATACTTCGTCGGACATTTTTTTGGCCTTTCTTTTTTACTGCATTTTATCATAGTACAAAAAAATTTTTTTATCTACTTTATATCGTGGAAATAGATTTTTATAATGTTGAAGAAAAGATTTTTTTGGAGAAAAGACTCCAACAATCTCTTCCTGAACTCAAACCTTTATTTGATCGATGGAACTTTGCTAAAGTTAATGGATTATTTACTTTTTTAAAAAGTGTTGAAAATCAACTGATAGATTCACTATCAGATGGTCATATATCAATAATATCTAAATATTACAAAGAAGATATAATTATTAAAAGAAACAATATAAATATAATTAAAAATTATTCTTATGATTTGAATGAAGATTTTGGTCTTCACCAGCCCAGAGAGTACAAGGATTTCTGTATATCCAGGGATAAAAATAATATATTTTTTACTTTTTGGCGATAATTATATTTTTGTATCTTAAACAACTATATACTATAGATGACAATTCAAAGGATTGAATTTGTTATAAATCTTAATGGAGGGAACCATGAGTGATTATAAAAATTTTGCTAAAAGTATAGTTCAAAATTGGAAGAATGAAAATGAAAACTCATTTTCATTTAATAGCGAAAGTTTAGCAAAACTTACCGCAGATCTTCTATCGTTTCTAGATAGTTCGGTGCACTACGCCGAGGAGAATATAAATTCTAGCGGAAGAAATAAAAAAGCTGTTGTTTTAGCTATTATGCAAATTATTTTTGTGGACATAGTCTTAAATAATCTTCCAATTTATCTTAAACCTTTTGAACAACTAATTAAATTTATCGCAGTAAATATATTATTCAGTGTTATTATTGATTTTATAGTTAAAAAATATAAAGAGGGGATATGGAAAAAGGAGGCCAAAAATGAAGTGTAATTTATTACCATATACAAGAGAAGATGTTTACTCTATACAGGAAGTCAGACAGGCTGCTGGCTGGGAGATAACTACGTTTAATCTTCCTGATAAATGGAAACTATCTCAAGGGGAAGGGGTAAAGATAGCCGTAGTAGATACGGGTTGTGATCTTAATCATGAAGATTTAAAAAATAATCTTTTACAAGGTAGAAATTTTGTTAATAAAAATAAAGATCCAATGGATTATAATTCTCACGGCACCCATGTTGCCGGAACTATATGCGCCGAAAACAATAATGTTGGTGTAATTGGAGTTGCTCCTAAATCTAAAGTTATACCTATTAAGGCATTGGATGATAATGGTAGCGGCAATATGGACAATATAGCAGAAGCTATTAGATGGGCCGCAGATCAAGGTTCCGATTTTATAACTATGAGTTTGGGATCTCCGGGCCATGTGCCGAGTATTAGAAATGCCATACAATATGCTTTATCCAAAAAGTGCATTACATTTTGCGCCGCAGGCAATGCAGGCTCTACAAGAGAGATTTACTATCCAGCAAATTATCCCGAGACTATAGGAATAGGATCCATAGACCAAAACTTTGAAAGAGCTAGTTTTAGTTGCACTGGCGAGGATTTAGATTTTTTGGCCCCCGGAGTCAAAATATTTAGCACAGTTCCAACTAATTGGTATGCATATATGAGCGGAACAAGCATGAGCACCCCATTTGCTGTTGGATGTGCCGCATTATTGTTATCCTATGTTAGAAATAATAGCACAGGATTAGTTTTGGATAATGATAATGACTATAGAAAAGCTTTTAGAAAAAAAACAATGTCTTTAAAAAATAAAGACTTTGCAGGTAAAAAGTTTTTCGAAGGTTTCGGTATTATAGATCCAAATCAATTTGAAGAATGGGTTAAAAACAATTAATCAAACATTTCTTATTGAAGATGTGGTTGCTTCTAATAATGTTTCAAAATCTATTTTTTCTACTTTTTTATTATTTTTTTGGCACCATTCAACTATTTTAAGCAATATGGCTTCTTTGTTCTTAATCACCCAGTGGTTTTGTAGTCTCATTTATATGACCTTTTGACTATCTAAATTGTAATTGATTCTTATTAAAAATCAAGTATAATTATTTTTGAGGTTTACATGTCAATTAAAAGTTCTGATATTGCTTTTTATTACTCCGGCCAGAGTTCTTCTTTGGGTATACCCGATTCTATTGGAGGTGAGCCTTCCACTATTCCTGTGGCGGACCGACTATTTAAGAATATAACTAATCAAGAAGCTACGGATGGAATAGTTGATTATAAATGTGTTTACATGGCGAATAAAAACCCTGATGAACCTTTTTATAATTTAAATCTTACTATTAAAAACAGTAGTACATCCGTTATTCAATTTGGATTTCCCGGTGTTCATTCGACTTCAACTGAATTGTGCTCCATCCCACCCTGCACAGATTCAACAATACAATATTTGAACCTAGTTGCTTCTGGCAATAAAATAAATGGCGGGGGTTTTAGTTTAATTTATAACGGATCCTCTGAACCAATAGAGCTCGGTATTCAGTGGAGTTGGAGCAATAGCTTAAGTGATTCTCAAAATTTGAGTAACACTGCCAATAACATAAAGGCCGCCCTTGAACTTATACCCGAATTTAAAAATGTAATTATAGAACCTCAAGCTTCAACCATACCCGAACCTGGCAAATATAAAGCATCTTTTAAAATTATATTTGAAACTGGCCGTTATGTTGATTTGCTCACTGTTCCTTCATATGGCAATGCTTTATCACCGGCCACAGTTGTTACTGTATATAGCGCCGGTATAGGTGGCCCAGTAAATAGAACGGCTGATGTTATAGAAACTTCAAGAGTCGCCCCTAATATTACTTTTTTAGATGTAAATTCAACAGTTATTATTAAGCATTTTTATCCAAATGATTATATTCCTATATGGATAAAGAGAACAATACTCCCCAACACCGCTGCAGTAGACCAGGATAATTTTTCCATATTAATAAGTGCATCTAATTCTGAAATTGAGCCTACTCCTACTCCGACATATGTCGCACTAGATCTAGTGGACCAATCCCAAGAATTATATGATGGCGGTTTACAAGTAATACCTGGAATAGCATATTGGCAGTCTTTTGAATGCACAAAAACTGGTGTGTTAAGTCAACTTGAAATTGGATTATATAGTGATCCAATATCTTCTAACTTTTCTACCAACTCAACCGGGGATATCATCCAAGGCAGTGTTTCTCAAACTTCATTCACTGCTGTTTCGGGCACCGGAACTATTAGGGTTTATACTGGTGAGGGCATAAACTCTTCTAATCTAATCGCATCTTCTGTGGTTTCCGTGAACGTTGCAAATAGTTTAATAACTTGGAACAATTTTAAAATTAATGTAGATATTATAAAAAATATTAAATACACGTTAGCCTATACACCTGATTTCATACATAAGATAGCAATTAACTATCAAAATCCCTATAATGGTGGAATTTTTGGAGTTAATACCACGAGCTTTCCAGAAGCAGATATCTTATTTAAGACTCATGTATTAGAAGAATTTTCTCCACCCACTCCAACTCCCACAATGACACCTTCTCTTACTCCTACTTTAACGCCAACATTTACTTTTTAAAGTTTGTAGTTATTTTTTTCAATGAATCTTTGTGTTTGTAAAACACTACTTGGAGTTCCCATGTCACTCCAATACCCAGATATGTGATTAACTTTTATTCTATTGTTTTTACAATAGTAATTGTTTATATCTGTTACTTCTAATTCTTTTCTTTGGCTAAGTTTTAATTCTTTAGCCACTTCATATACATGTTTTGTGTATAGATAAATTCCTGTGACTGCCAGATTACTTTTGGGATTTTCTGGTTTTTCAACTATAGATCCATCATGATACACGCCAAATCTTTTTGGGTCACTTACTTCTTTTACAAAAATCTCAGCACCAGAAGCATTGGATGCGTCAAACTTGCTGAATTCCTCAGAGAATTCATCTTCAAAAAAATTATCACCGAGTAATACTGCAAAATTACTATCTTCTGTGAAATCTTCTGCTAACTTTAGTGCGCTTGCAATTCCCATTGGCACTCTATTTGTGTCTTGAATTTTATATGTAAAATTAGCTCCAAATTTATAACCATCGCCCATATTTTCTATAATATGGCCACAATGCTCTTTTGAAGAAACAATCAATATATTGGTGACCCCGCTTTTAACCAATGTGTTGATTGGATAAGATAACATTGGAATAGCGCCCTGTTCTGAATATATTGGCAACAAATGTTTGTTTGTTACCAATGTGGCAGGCGATAATCTAGTTCCTGCACCACCCGCAAGTATCACTGCTTTCTTCACAGTATTACTCGCTAATTATCTCCATGTCGCCGGCTGGATCTTCTGTTAGAAGAACTTCTGTTTCTTCAATTTGTTGATCTTCGACAACGGGTTCAGATTTTCCGTTTTCTTTTATTATATCTGGTTGGTCAAGAATTAATTTCTCTTTCATTTTATTGTCCTTTTTATTATTTACTACTTTTTTCTTCTTTTTTTTCGTAGATTTTTTAGATTTTGCCAAATTTTTTTTAATTTTTTCTACAACCTGGACAACTACTGGCACTGATTTTTCTTCAACTATTTCATCGACTTTAACATTTTCTTCTTTATTTACTCCTGCTTCTTCTTTTATTTCTATTAATTTTAGTAGATTTATAGGAGGACTAATGAACTTAAGATAATAACTGTCTCCCTCAAATCTTTGACGAGGACCAATGTTCTTTAATCCGGTCTTGGTTGCTCTTGGAAGAGAAAGATCTGCATCTGTATTGTTCTCGTAGACATACAAACCAGATCCACTTAGTTCTTCTTGGACCCTTTTAAGTCTATCTTCTCTTCTTTGTTTTTTGTTCATATGATTATATTAGTTTAAAATTTATATTAATTTAAACACGCCTGATTTTACTCTTTTTATCTGTTTTCCATCTTTCTGGTAAACTTTTTTGACATTATTGAGATAATTATAAAGATTAGCTTTCGTTACGCCATATTTTTCAAATTTATTTTTTAGTTTATTAAAATTTAAAACTTTGTTTTGTTCAAAACTTTTATTAATATATTTTTTAATATTTTCTGATATATTTTTATTTGTTTTGAATATTTTATTCTCATTAAAAGTATGATCAGATAAAGCAATTAATATATGTTTCATTGAAAGTATGACTTGATTATCATATGCTGTTTTTTCTATCTTGCTAAATAGGATTTTTTCATATTCTTTGAGTTCTTTATAGTGACTACAAAGAGTAAAAATATTTCTTTTATCAAATGTTCTTATTTTTATACAATTTTTAATTCTCATAAATTGAATTATAACATTTTAAAATACAAAAACAAGGATAAATAATTTTATGGCTAATTTGGATGCTACGATCAAAAGAATGAAAAAATTGGCTAAAAATTTTATTCATTTAACATTTCCTTGTTCTAATGGAGATGACCAAGATTTAGTTCTTTTAAAATCTGCTGAGGTTTTGGTTGATGGATATACCATAATAATATTCTATTCAATATCAGACTATAAAGACCATCTTGTTAAAACTTTTCAGATATATCCTAAAAATCATAGTTTTTTGCCATTCTATGTTGTTTGTAAAATGGCAAAAAAATTCTTGGGGGACAAGCACGTTTCTTTATTGGAAATGTTTAACAATAATAAAAAGCTTTATTGTTGGAGTGTTGTCACAAACTTAGATGAGGAACCAATTGAAAATCCATACAGCACCAATAGCGAAAAAAGAGAGTTTGAAAAATTTAATTTCAGTATCATGTACCCAGAAGAAGTAAATTTCTTTTAGCCGATATTGATTTTATGCTCAATTGTGGTAGATTATTCTAAGTTGTTATTGTTTTTTAAATCTATTCTCTTTGAGGAAAAAATGAAGAATCAGCAAGTTGTTTTCAAAGATTACGTAGCCGGCTTAAACGAAGAAGATCTCAAGAAGACTTACGAAAAAATTGTTGACCGATTTTCGGGTGATATCGGAGATGTTGTAAATCATGTAGATAAAAACAAAGATATAAGTAAATTTTTCCATGCCACTAAGAACGCAGATGAAATCTATGATATTGTAGATGCTCTTTTCCCTCATGTCGAAAAAGAATATAAGAAGAGATTTGAACTGATTTCAAAGTAAATTAAGTTTCTTTAACTTCTATATTTTTTTAGTCATGAAGGTTTTATGAATAAGTTAATTGAGATCACAGACAGTGAAAATATAGTCTCTACTAAAGACTATCCATATGCTAATTGGGATTTTGAGCAATTTAACTGTGTTCAATCTTCTTTAATTCCACTATATGACCAAGATGTAAATGGAATCGTAGCAGCCAGCACAAGTGCTGGTAAAACTGTCTGCTCAGAACTTTTTCTTGCTCATGAGATAAGAAAAAGAAAAGGCAAAGGAATGATGCTTGTGCCTATTAGGGCTCTTGCACAAGAAAGATATGATGATTGGACAAGAAAAGATCACCATTTTGGCGATCTTAAAGTCGCTATATGCACTGGTGACTATAGACTAGATCAGGAAAAGATGAAGGGCGTTGCGGATTCTGATCTTGTGATCATGACATCAGAGATGCTCAATAGCAGAAGCCGCAACGATACTAAGCAGAGTAATTTTATTAAATCTATAAAAACTCTGATTGTTGATGAGTCGCATCTTATAACTACACCAGGAAGAGGCGATCATTTAGAAGTTGGGCTTATAAAATTCTTAGAAATCAATCCAGATGCTAGAGTAATTTTACTTAGTGCCACAATGCCTAATGTAAAAGAAATAGCAGAGTGGATGAAGAAGTTATCTCCCAATAAAGATTGTTTTATACTTAATTCAAAGTATAGACCTTGTCCTCTCAATGTTCATTATGAGAAGTATTATGATGGTGAGAATAATTATAGTAAAAATGAGAGAGAGAAAGTTAATAAAGCTCTTGATATAATTGATTATTATCCTGATGACAAATTCTTGGTATTTGTTCATACCAAGAAAACAGGCGAATTGGTAAAAGACGAATTATTAAAAGCAAATATTGAAACTGAGTTTCATAATGCTAATCTCGAGAAGGATAAAAGAATAAAGCTTGAGAGCAGGTTTAAAAATGACCCCAAGTTTAGAGTTATTGTTGCCACCTCTACTTTAGCTTGTGGTTTGAACCTGCCAGCCAGAAGGGTAATCATAACAGGAGTTCATAGAGGACTCGAAGAAGTAGAAGTATATAATATTAATCAAATGTGTGGGCGTGCAGGACGGCCAAGATTTGATAAAGCTGGGGATGCCTACATACTAATTCCCGAATCCAGGGCGGCTCAATTTAAAGAAAAATTGAAAAAGCAAGAGAATATAGAATCTCAATTATTAAAGAATGATTTTGGTCACTACAAGGTTCTTGCTTTTCATATTGTAAATGAAATCTTTAATAAGTCTATTAAGACTACTGAAGATATACACGAATGGTATAGAAAAAGCCTTTGCTATTTTCAATCAAAGGATTTAAATGAAAGCATTCTTGATAAAACTATTGATCTCCTAAAAAAGAGAGGAGTGATATATGAGTATCAAGGAGAGTGGAAAGCCAGCGCAGTCGGCAGAGTAAGTAGTATGTATTACTTTCCTCCACTAGATGTGGCAGATTTAAAAAGCAATCTTCTGATGCTTGTTGAAAATGGATTAGAGAGTAATGATTATGCGATTTCAATGCTTCTTGGAAATCTTGATTCGCACAAGGCTGGAATAATAAGCCGAGCAGAGAAAGATGAAGTTTCTCTTTATTCAAATAGACTTGATGAACTATTAAGAAAAGAAGGAATAAAAGTATTTAAAACAGATTCAAGTGTTAAAACTTCATACTGTTATTATAATATTTTAAATTCACTTAATAGTGATAATATGAATGCTCTTATGAGAGGTCTGCAAATGGATGCTCCAAGAGTAATAGAAGTTTTAAAACAAATAGATGCGATGGACATTAAAGAAGGTTTAGGAGATTATTTAAATAGACTTCTCATTAGACTTCAAAGCGGAGTTCCATCGCATCTTGTTGATCTTTGCTTTATTAAGAATATAGGCAAACAGAGAGCTAAGAAACTCTATGAAAATAATGTTAAGAATCTAGATGAATTCTTAAATTGCCCGAAAGACAAACTAGTTAAATTATTGAATATGAAAGTGGATAAAGTGGAACAAATAATAATTGATGCAAAAAAGTTATCAACTGACAAAATTCTTATTGATTAATATTTTTAATCCATTGTTATTTTTGTTTTTCATCATTCTAAATGGTGCAGGGCAAGGATCCGGGTGTGCTTCTGTTCCTGTTGGATATCCCTCTTCTTTTGTATTATCGTTTGGATTTTTGCATTTACAATCTTGTTCTCCTCCATAATATCCCGAATTTTGCCCTGAAATTGTTATTGTATACTCGCAGCCATCTAAAACATATTTAGAGGTTCCAAATTCTCCTTCTGAGCAGCCTCCTCCGCCCCCACTACAATAGCCAGAGTCAACCTCACAGATTTTAACTGTTGGATTGCTACAGCACTCTAATCCTTCTCCACTTCCCGGTGAACCACTATCAACACTGGCATATAGTGTTCCTTCTCCTACTGCATATATTTTATCTCCTTCTACTTCTATACAACAACCTGTTGTGTCTAATAACACAACAAACTTACAACCATAGTTTTGTGTTGAGAGATTTTTTATTGTGCTATTTTTTGTTTCTTTTAAAAGATTACTTATTGTTTCAGGACAAAGTAAACAATACTCCCAATATGAGTTTTCATTTGTAATGGTTTCTATTATTATATAATCTGAACCTTCTGGCTTACTTATTAATTCTACATCTTCTTTGTCTTCTTCTATTATTATATTTTTTATAATTTCATCTTTTTCATTTTTTATAATAAATTCATTGTGTCCTTTATTTTTATAGCAAAGAACAAATTCATCTTGTTTTGATCCGGTGTAATGTTGGTTGATTTGTGAGTTTTCTCCTTTTGTGCAATTACTTATAAAAGTATTACTGTTGATGCAATCCCTTGATTTTTCCGCAATATTTAATTTTAATTTTTCTGCAATATTTGATTGTTCTGCAATATTTGAGGGTAGAAACCCAGCCCCGGCCCCAGTGCATTCATCCACCCAATCATTATTTATATTGCCATCTTTATCAGGTAAACCTTGTGCAAAACGACTGCAGCTTCCCGAATTTTGATAGCAGCACTCACTTTGGGTTGGATACCCATTAGAAACTACGGTGCGGTCGCCTCCAATTTTCGATTGATCACATTCGCATTTTTTTAGCCAATCGATTCCCATATAAAATGGCTGACCGTATACATCATATCCGATTATATTTAGGCGAACATCGAATGTCGCCCAATAATACCATGGGGACTGTGTCGTAGTTGTCGTTGTTTCTTTAGAATTAAAACAAATTTTATAATTATAATTAGCGCCACCTGGATAATAATTATATCCAGCAATTGTGAATGTACTATTATATAAAGTAAATGTATAATTAACTGCACCTGCCGAATGGTCTTCATTTATTATCTCACCGTCGACCACTAGATCATCATCTGCGACTCCGGTTATTGTAACTTTTGTTGGTAATTCCACTCCTTCTGGTAAACTAATTGTTTGTTCTCCATAAATGGTCTGAGTGGGTACGCTATAGTCTTGGGGCCATGATTTATCGACACATTTTTCACACCCGTTGCAGCATAGTTCAATTAACGTCACCCCTACACCATGTCCTTGACTATCACGAAGTGCGTCTAAAGTACCGCCTCCCAAACAGCAACCATCGGAACCAATTGCGTAAAATTGTGTCACATCAGAGTGGCAATTAGTTCCATCTCCATAAACACACTTTAATTTAACTGCAATTTTTATGCAATCTTTATTATCCCCGGGAGATGTTGAAATGCTGTTTACTATTATATCTGATATTATTGCTTCATCTACTGACAAAGTCTGGTTACAGGTTTTCACACAACATTCAAATCCATTTTTATTCTTTTTTTCACCATTGCATATATAAGGATTTGAAGATTTCACGTTTTTCCCAGTATCGTAACTACTTAAATCAATAGTAAGCGGTCCCGTTTCTTCATTTGCGGGATCACATGAACCATTGACGCATATAGAGCGTATTTGTATTTCGCTGAATGGATCCCATTGGTCATTTGAATCTAATGATCCTACATAAAATTCATATATAGCTTTAGGACAACTATGACAGGCGTTGAAATATAAGTGCATTCCGCTAAATGCTGGGCAAGGTGTGGTTGTTGTTGTGGTCGTGGTTGTTCCACAACTAAATTCCACATCAACTTTATCGTAACATACTGGAGGATAGCATTTAACAGGACAACACTTTAAATCTGTTGGTCCATTTGCATCACGTTCATAGATGCAAATTTCTCCTCTTCCTCTGTTGTATGGCGACTTGCATTCTCCCATAATTCATTCATCTTTTCCAAAAAAGTTTTCCGGGTACTCTATCTCTACTATTTTTTTATTTGTTTTATTGTCTGTTTTCTCCATCCAACGAACTTGCTCAACTTCTATTCCCAATTCTTCCATGTGGCAATTGTCTTCTGCGAAAACAGGTAGATGTTTTTGTTCTCCATCTATTAATAATGCAACCTTGCATTCTTGTTTTTTATAATTAAATAACAAACAATTTTTGCACTTGTGTTCAATCATATTTTTATTATAATATAGTGTGAAAAGGACAAATTAATGAGCACTAAACCAACAAATCCAAAAGATGCTATCGGTAGTGATAAATTGCCTTTACATCTCTGGCCCACAACCGCAACAGCCATGGGTTGTGTAGCATTGCTTAACGGTTGCTTGAAATATGGTCGTGCTAATTGGAGAGGTGTGGGATGCCGAGCATCAATTTATGTTGATGCTTGTCAACGACATCTTTCTGCTTGGTTTGAAGGCGAGGAAGTTGATGAAGAAGGTGTTCCTCATTTAAGTTCTGCACTGGCATGTATTGCTATTATCATAGACACACAGGCTGCCGGGAAACTTAATGATGATAGACAATACTCTGGTGGTCACAGAAAATTAATGGATTCTTTAACGCCTCACGTTGCTCGTCTTAAAGAATTGCATAAAGATAGAGACCCCAAGCACTGGACCATACAAGATTTTGAGAATCCTTAGAGATCATATTTTCTTTTCTCTCTGGAAATAACTTTGAGTTTTCCGATTCCCCGCTCAGTCATAACAACAAATCTCCAGCCTCTTCCTTGGCAGTAACTTTCACATGCTGCCCATTTAGCATGATTTTTAGGCAGATCTGTTTGATTAGAGGGTTTGATCTCCCAGACTTCTTTGTGTCCATCTATAAAGTGGACTATTAAATCCGGGTTATAGGTGTGATGTTCTCCTTCAAATAAATATCCTACTTTGATTGGTTCAACTTCATAAGCCAGAACTTCTTCTATATGTTCTAATGATTCATATACTTCGCACTCATATCCGCTCCTATAGTGCATTTCTTTTCCACCATTTTTCATACTGACCATATATCCTTCTCTGAATCTTGGTCGGGTGGTTTTTTTATCTCCATTTTTACTGAAGTCTCTCCATACAGTCGATCTCATTTGTGATGTTTTGGGAAGCACGTCTCTTGGATGATGTGCTTTAAAATGTGTTCTGACACATCTGACCGGAAATCCGCACCGGTCCAATGGGCAGACAACAAAGTCTCTTCCCATTTCATGATTATCTAATATGTGAGACTTATAGGAGTCTAAGTCTTCGAATGCCACTCCGCATACAAAGCAAACATATTTTCTTTTATTTAAATTTTGTCCGAATTCAAAAACCATTTTTATTTAATATATAAGATATAATGTATTTACTTAGTTTTAAACAATTTTTAGAGAGCACCCCAGATTATCTTCAAAATGGAATGGGAGATGAATTAGGAATGAGCTGGAATGATATAGTTAAAGTTCTTGAAAAAGAACCTTGGGTTGCTGCTGGGTTATCTTTTGGAAATAAATCTTATAAATTAGGAAGCTGGGAGATCGTTCCTGGAACATTAACACAACACGGAGCAAATATAAGACTTAAAAATAAATCAAGAAGTTATTTAAGTGATAAAAAATTAGATAAGAGTGATATAGATACTACCGAATATCATTTAACTCGAGAAGAGTTAATAAAGTTTTTAACGCAGGGCTGGACCCCAGCAATATCAGCAAGCGCCGGGATGTGAAATATGGAATTTAAAGTTTGGCTTCAAAATGAAGAGGGAACAACAACCGTAGCAGCAAGTGCTGCTCCTGCTGGAATGGGTTCTGCTACTACAACTGCTGATGTTGCTCATTATACTCTCCCTCTTTTTGCCAATGCTGTTCGCCGCACCAGTCTTTACCCAGTAAAAAGAAAGCAGCGTAGAAATAAACATTCGCTGAAGTAACATGACAAATTACTATGAGGATTCTGACGATCAGTTCATAGACGATATCTTAAGTAATAAGCAATCTAAAAAAATAAATTCAAAAAGAAAAGGCAATAGAAATGAACTTGATCTTGCCAAAATATTTACTAAAAGATTTAAAAAAGGGTTCTCCAGAAGCGTAGGTAGCGGAAATAGATGGAGCCAGACTGCATTTTTACCAAAGCACGCACAAAAAGTTTTCAGTTCAGATCTAGTTGTTCCTCTAAATTTTAAGTTTAGCCTAGAATCTAAAGGCGGTTACGATGGAATTGATTTAAACTCTATATTTTTGAGAGGAAATAGTGATTTAGATAAATTTTTAACTCAGGCTTATAAAGATGCCAATAAATGTGATAAGAAACCATTGCTTGCATGGAAGAGAAGTAGAAAACCTTGGTTAGCTTTTGTTTTATCCAAAGATCTTGAAGAAGTCACTTTAGATTTTAAGTATAAATTAATTTATAATAAGTGGACCGCACTAGCATTAGAAGAATTTTTGAAATTAGAAGATAGTTATTTTTTTGACGGTAAAATTGAAGAAGAATAATTTAGTTAATTCTCCATATATTGAAATATATACTGGTTAAAAACTATATATTTTGATGCCAAGAAAAACACTAATACAAATTAGAAGAGGGACAGATGCTGAGTGGTCCCTGACCAATCCCACACTAGGCTGGGGAGAGCCCGGATTTGAATGGAACACTAATAGGATAAAAATTGGTGACGGAGAAACTCTGTGGAATGATCTTCCCTATAGTTCGGGAACTTTATTAAAATTTACTGATTACTCGTCTCTTCCTGAAATTGGTTATGCGGGTAATTTTTATCTAACATTAGATAATTTTAGTTTATATATTTGGAATATTGACCAGTATAGTTTAATTACTAGTCAAAGCGTTCAAGGAGTAACTGGCTCTCAAGGAACTCAAGGACTGCAAGGTCCACAAGGAACAACTGGTATTCAAGGACTACAGGGAACTTCTGGATTGCAGGGAACACAAGGATTGGGATTTAATTGGAGGGGTGAGTGGGAGGACATACAATATACCTTGAATGATGTGGTTTCTTATAATAATGAATTATGGATAGCATTGCTTGAAGATGTTAATGGTCCAGTTCCTGGCCTCACGGTTATCGAGTGGGGATTATTTGTTCCACAAGGAGCACAAGGAACACAAGGAACAACTGGTAGTCAGGGAGTTGGTTTTAATTTTCGTGGACCATGGTCTGGTGATAGCACTTATTATCAAAATGATGTAGTTACATATAATGGATCTTCTTATATAGGAATATCTCTTGATCTTAGTAGTTATGTAGGTTGTACGTCTTGCACTCCTACTGCAAGGGCAGACTTATGGAGCATAATTTCTGCTCAAGGAACTCAAGGCTTACAGGGAACTCAAGGTTTACAAGGATTGCAGGGTGTCACGGGAAACAAAGCGGGCCTTCAGTATAATTTCAATGCCGATACTTCTGGTGTTCTAGCTGATGCAACCATAAGATACAACAGTTCAACTTTGTCCTCTGTGACACAAATAGTTGTTAGCCATGTAGATGCAAATTCAGTAGAACAATACGACTTTTTCTACAACCTATTTGGCGGAACGTCAGCGAACAAGGGTTACATTTACATATCAGAAAACAATCCAAGTTCAACAGTATTCAATTCGTTCGCTGTGTCTGACATTGGTGATGCAAGTAATGGAGACATTGAACTTGCAGTGACCTATGTTGCCGGATCAACCTTGCCGGAAAATGGGAATCGCTTGGCTATTGTGGTTGGTAAAACCGGCGATCAAGGTTCGATTGTGGTTGGTGCAGCCGGTTCGCAAGGAGTTCAAGGAACAACCGGCGATCAAGGTTTGCAAGGAGTTCAAGGAACTCAAGGTTTGCAAGGAGTTCAAGGAACTCAAGGTTTACAAGGTTTACAAGGAACTCAAGGTTTACAAGGAACTCAAGGTTTACAAGGAACTCAAGGTTTACAAGGAACTCAAGGTTTACAAGGAACTCAAGGTTTACAAGGAACTCAAGGTTTACAAGGAACTCAAGGTTTACAAGGAACCCAAGGTTTACAAGGAACCCAAGGCTTACAAGGAACTCAAGGTTTACAAGGCACTCAAGGTATACAAGGTCGTCAAGGTATACAAGGTCGTCAAGGCGTTCAAGGAACACAAGGCACAGGCTTTTCTTGGAAGGGATCGTGGAGTGCCTATTCCCAATATTTAATTAATGATGTGGTTCGATATAACGGAAGTTCATATGTAGCTACTGTAAATTTCACAGGTAACTGCCCCAGTGGTATAACTACTCCTGAAAATTGGTTTTGCTGTCCAGATAACATATATGCTGCGCCTACTGCTGGGCAATGTCCACCGATAGCTGGGTCATATTCTTCATTTGACCCAGTATCTTACCCAGATGGTTGGTCACTTATGGCAAGCCAAGGAACTCAGGGCATACAAGGACGTCAAGGAACACAAGGAACTCAAGGTTTACAGGGAACTCAAGGAACTCAAGGAACTCAAGGAACTCAAGGTTTACAAGGAACAACTGGTAGTCAGGGAACTCAAGGAGTTCAAGGAACTCAAGGTTTACAAGGTTTACAAGGAACTCAAGGTTTACAAGGACTGCAAGGCTTACAAGGAACTCAAGGTTTACAAGGACTGCAAGGCTTACAAGGAACTCAAGGCTTACAAGGAACTCAAGGAACACAAGGAACTCAAGGAACACAAGGAACTCAAGGCTTACAAGGAACAACTGGTAGTCAAGGAACAACTGGTAGTCAAGGAACCCAAGGAACTCAAGGAACTCAAGGTTTACAAGGAACTCAAGGTTTACAAGGAACAACTGGTAGTCAGGGAACCCAAGGAACCCAAGGTTTACAAGGAACTCAGGGCACTCAAGGTATACAAGGTGTACAAGGAACCCAAGGTTTACAAGGAACTCAGGGCACTCAAGGTATACAAGGTGTACAAGGACTGCAAGGTTTACAAGGAACTCAAGGTTTACAAGGAACTCAAGGTTTACAAGGAACTCAAGGTTTACAAGGACTGCAAGGCTTACAAGGAACTCAAGGCTTACAAGGAACTCAAGGAACACAAGGAACTCAAGGAACACAAGGAACTCAAGGTTTACAAGGAACAACTGGTAGTCAAGGAACAACTGGTAGTCAAGGAACCCAAGGAACTCAAGGAACTCAAGGTTTACAAGGAACTCAAGGTTTACAAGGAACAACTGGTAGTCAGGGAACCCAAGGAACCCAAGGTTTACAAGGAACTCAGGGCACTCAAGGTATACAAGGTGTACAAGGAACCCAAGGTTTACAAGGAACTCAGGGCACTCAAGGTATACAAGGTGTACAAGGACTGCAAGGTTTACAAGGAACTCAAGGTTTACAAGGAACTCAAGGTTTACAAGGAACTCAAGGTTTACAAGGAACTCAAGGTTTACAAGGACTGCAAGGCTTACAAGGAACTCAAGGCTTACAAGGAACTCAAGGAACACAAGGAACTC